>ORMF011219124.1_pt1 | contig 20413 bp, 14 predicted proteins | sample 1779871 | NCBI WGS metagenome assembly ORMF01 (sample SAMEA104232316, study PRJEB22302) | groundwater metagenome | biome: forest; feature: aquifer; material: groundwater | place: USA | collected 2011-08-07 | depth 5.4 m | reverse complement strand
TCGGAGAAGGCGCAAAGGATGAGTCCCACGAACTCTACATCGGCGAGGAGCTGGGACGCGGGTCAGGTCCTCTCTTCGACATCGCGGTCGATCCGCTCGAATGCACAGACTCCGTCGCCTGCGGACGATCCAATGCGCTTGCGGTCATTGCGACAGGTCCTGAAGGCTCGCTCTACAAAGCCGCCGACTCGTACATGGAAAAAATCGCCGTTGGCCCCCTCGCCGCATCTGTTATCGATCTTGACGCGCCGGTAAAAGATAACATCCGCAATACTGCGAAAGCACTCGGAAAAGAAGTGCCTGAAATAACGGTCGCTATTCTCGAACGTGAACGGCACGAAAAGCTCATCGCTGAAGTACGGGCTGCCGGAGCGCGCGTCCAGCTTTTTACCGACGGCGACGTGGCGATGGCTATCGCGACATGCAAAGGTAGCTCCCCGGTTGATATGCTCATGGGTGTCGGCGGAAGCGCCGAGGCGGTCTTGACCGCAGCCGCTATGCGATGCCTCGGCGGCGAAATACTTTGCCGCTGGAAGCCCAAAGACGAGAAGCATGTCGCACGTCTTAACAAAGCGGGGATTACCGACTTTTCGCCCGTGCTCCGTTCCACCGATCTCGCCCGCGGCGACAACGTGAGCTTTACCGCGACCGGCGTGATGAACGGCCCCCTTGTTAAAGGTGTCACCGTTGGGGCACAATACACCAACACGCACTCCGTCGTGATGTCCTCGAACCCGCGTACGGTCCGATACATTAGTACTCGACACATCAATGACTAAGTATACAACAGTATGAATGTGGACACGTTGAAGAAAACAGCAAAACAGATGGTTGCTCTCGGAAAAGGCATCATCGCGGCCGATGAAAGTGCCGTGACCTGCAAGAAGCGATTCGATTCCGTCGGTATCGAGTGTACCGAAGAGAGCCGGCGTAAATATCGAACGACTCTTTTTGTGGCGGAAGGATTGGAGCAATACATCAGCGGTGTCATTCTCTACGACGAGACTATCCGCCAAAAAATGGATGACGGCACACCAATCCCTGAAGCACTCGCAAAGAAAGGAATTCTCCCCGGAATTAAAGTGGATGGCGGTCTCGATGACCTTGCGCTTCATGCGCAAGAAAAAGTGACGAAGGGGCTCGATGGCTTGCGCGAACGGCTTGCCGAATACAAGGCTCTTGGTGCCACGTTCGCCAAGTGGCGTGCGGTGATAACGATCGGGCCCGGCATTCCTTCGGACGCATGCATACACGCCAACGCCCATGCGCTCGCGCGCTACGCGGCGCTCTGCCAAGAGGCTGACATCGTACCCATGGTCGAGCCGGAGGTCATCATCGATGGCGACCACACACTCGAACAATGCTACGAAGCGAGCATAAAGGCGCTGAAAAAAGTCTTCGACGAAGTGAGAGGGCAGGATGTGCTCCTCGAAGGAACGATACTGAAGGCGAGCATGGTTATCTCGGGCAAAAAGGCGGCGAAACAATCGACCGTGGATGAGGTCGCGCAGGCGACGCTGAAATATCTGAAAGAGACGGTGCCTGCAAATCTCGCGGGTGTCGTATTCCTCTCCGGAGGCCAAGGCGACGAGCAGGCAACCGCGCATCTCGATGCGATGAATAAGATCGGCGGATTGCCGTGGCCGATCTCCTTCTCCTATTCCCGTGCTATCCAGAATCCCGTATTAAAAAAGTGGGCTGAAAATCCTACGGCCAACGTTAAAACTGCGCAAGACATCCTCCTCTTCCGCGCAAAAATGAATTCCCTTGCGGCACAAGGAAAATATTCGAGCCAGATGGAGACCGAACGGCCCTACTAGACGACTCCGAACTTTTTGCCGACCGCGGTGAATTTTTCGACGGCTTTCTCGATGTCTTCCTTCGTGTGCGCTGCTGATATCTGCACACGAATACGTGCCTTGCCTTTTGGCACGACAGGAAATGCGAAGCCGATGACGTAGATTCCTTCTTCGAAAAGCGCTCTGGCCATATCGAGCGCTTTTTTCTCATCTCCGAGCATTATCGGTGTAATGGGATGCTGTGCGTCGGAGACAGCAAAGCCGCTTTTCTTCATAAGCTCGCGGAAAAGTTTGGTATTGCTCCAAAGGCGCTCGCGGTATTCCGGATGTGATTTGAGATATTCGATAACGAACAAAGAAGTCCCTGTGACGGCGGTGTCCAAGGAGTTGGAAAAAAGATAGGTGCGTGAGCGATTGCGCAGGTACTCCGCCGCCTCTTTGCGCGTCGCGATGAATGCGCCACCCGCGCCACCCAATGCCTTGCCGAATGTACCAGTTATAAAATCCACGCGTCCCACAACTCCACATGCTTCCGGCGTCCCGCCACCCGTGTCGCCCATCACACCAACCGCATGCGCATCGTCGACCATAACGAGTGCATTGTATGTGTCCGCGAGGTCACAAATTTCTTTGAGCGGCGCGATATCGCCATCCATGCTGTACACCCCATCGGTCGCGATGACGCGGAGCCGCTTCCCTTCTGTAGCCCTCAGCTTCTCTTCGAGATCCGCCATGTCCATGTGCTTGTAGACATGCCGTTCCGCTTTGGAGAGCCGTACCGCGTCAATGATGCTAGCGTGGTTGAGCTCATCGCTGATGATGGCGTCTTGCTCGCCGAAGAAGGTCTGGAAAAGTCCGACGTTTGCCATGAAGCACGAGCTGTAGAGCACCGCATCTTCTTGTCCCACAAGCTCTGCAACGGCCTTCTCAAGGTCTTTGTGCACGGTCTGCGTACCACAAATGAAGCGCACCGAGGCGAGCCCGAACCCCCATTTTTTCACCGCCTCCTCCGAAGCTTTCTCGAGTAGTTCCGTGCCGGAAAGTCCGAGATAATTATTCGCGCAGAAATTGAGGAGCCTTTTTCCGCCCACGACAATCTCCCTTCCTTGCGGCGACTCCAACACACGCTCCTCCTTATACGTGCCGTTCTCTCGCATCGCGGCAAGTTCGGCTTCGAGTATCGGTTTAAGTTTATCGTACATATATTAGAAATATGGACACGCCGTGTCCATATTTAGCCGTTGACCTTGAAAGCGATCTTGGGATATTTGTTCAGTGCATCTTCAAAGGATTCCGGCGTGAATTTCTTGAAATCGAGTATCGTTCCCTTCCCTTTCAGAAGGATCGTTTTCCATATCGCGTCCTGAATACCGTTCGATCTGTCGGAGAGCATGCGCTGGGCGATCTGCCATGTGCCAAATATTCGCCGCCCGATGACTCCGTGGATAGTGAGTCCGCGAACGATGACGTTGCGCGAAAAGTTGGGGATGGTCATGTTGCCGTCTTTGATACCGAACACAATCACGTGCCCGCCCCGCCGTGTAGTCTCTATACAATTATTCACGGACGATGGAGGCCCGGCCATTTCCATAGAAATATCGACGCCTTTCCCGTACGTCAGTTCCATGATCTTTTCGACTGTCCCCTTGTCGGATTCCCAATCGTTTTGTTTTTTACTCTTTTCGATCAGGATGGTTTCGTGCGCACCGAGTTCTTTTGCAGTTTTCAAGTTCGCCGGGTTCACATCCACCGCAATGATCTTTGCCGCACCGAAATAGCGTGCGAGGAGGACCGCAAAAAGCCCGATTGGACCGCAGCCGAATATCGCGACCCGCTGGCCGCGAAAATCCACCTTTGTCATTGCGTGTACCGCATTGCCGAAAGGATCGTAGATCGCGGCAACTTCGGGGCGTACACGACTCTCGTCTACCGCCCACAGATTCTTGGCGGGGATTTTCACGTACTCCGCAAAGATGCCGTCGATGGAAATGCCGAGTATCGCCTCGTTGAGGCATACGTGCCCCTCGCCGATTCTGCATTGATAGCATCGGCCGCAGGTCACATGTGAATCGCCTGAGACAAGACTGCCCACTTCGATCTTCGCGGGATTCTTCTCATCTGCATCGTAATAGAGACGCCTCACCATCGAACCGGCGTCCACGATCTCACCGAGAAATTCGTGCCCGGTGATCCGCAGAGTTTTTTTCTCCCGCGCGAGCGAATCGTGCACCATATCCTTGAATGCGGTGCGATACCACAATCCGCGGTCGGAGCCGCATACGCCGGCGTAGCGGATCTTGAGAATAACAGAGAGCGCATCATCCGGGTTCTTTTTCTCATCCAAAACCGGCATGGGAACATCCCGCATTACGAAACCCGAATTACCCTCCCAACCGTCCTCTTTTATATCGAGCGTGAGGGCCTGCACTGTTTTCCCTGCAACCATATCAACTACCTTGCACCTTAGAGAGATACGACGCAAGTCCCCCCGGCCGTGAGTACGCGTATACATCCTTGATTCCCAGGTCCTTTGCGATTATCAAAACCGCTTCGATGAGCTGGTTGGAAACCGGTGCATCGTCCGTGATCGCAACATTCGCAGATGGAGCAGGATATTTCAAGAGCATATTGTAGCCAAGAGAGCTTTTGTCCTCGGGCCGGCCGTTTGGAATGAGACCTACGAGCTCGGCGCCTGTCGCAAGACCACCTTTCGGCTTCTGGTGGAATTTGAACACGGGATCTTGGGGAATGTACTCCCGAACAGTTTCCGCGTCAGGAATCGTAGAGACGGGCGGAATCGGCTTCGGTACGTAATCGGCACTGCAGATAGAGATGCATATAAGCGCATTCCCCTGTGGATCGAGAACCTCCGGCGTGAGTAGTTGCGCGTATGGCGCGTCGAGAAGCGCGTCGCTTGAGAGATCCGTGCGAATGATTGCTATCTGACCTGCCAAAGAATCATCCGGCAGAACTGCGAGAACGATGAGTTGTTTCGAGATGTTCTTTCCGTATTCGTTTCTTTCCGCCACAAGAGGCGCCCAGCATTGATTGTAGAGTGCATGAGATGCGGAGATCCAACGTGAATGAGGGTGAAGAACGGTGAAACGATACCGTGGGGTTTTTATGAGGCCGTATATCGACTCGAACCGTTCATAGGGCAGCCTCTCTTTCAAGACGGTGCGTTGCACTTTGCCGGTCGAGGTGGTCGGAAGGTCCTCGATGGTAAGCGCCGAGAGGTACTTGGGTGTCTCATATGCGCTCAAATGTGGCGTCCCGAAAAGAAGAGAACACTTGAGGTGGCGCTTTGCACTTGCCTCGTTGGCGTCTTTTTTCCACGATACGACCGCGCCTATCTCCTCGCCATATCTCTCATCCGGGACGGCGACCACATGGACCTGTTCGGCATCCGGCGAGATCTTCTTCACCGCATTCTCAACGGCGATCGGCGAGATGTTCACGCCGCCCTTGATGATGATCTCTTTCTTCCGGCCTTTGAGAAAAAAGAAGGTCTGACCTTCTATCTTTCTGTACATGCCGACATCCCCCGTCAGAAAATATCCGTTCTGGAATGCCGGCTCACCGCCCACGTATCCTTCCATAACGGCAGGACCTTTGACCACGAGCTCACCTTCTTCTTCCTCCCCCATGGGCCGTCCCTCCTCATCGAATATTTGCACGTCGGCCCACGGCATGCTGGTGCCGATGGAATTTTCCTCGACAAGTTTTTCATACAGATCGTGAGAGAGATCCATCGGCATGCCGGTCACTCGAAGCGCGGTCTCGGTATGACCGTATCCCTGATAGAGCGGGATGCTGAATTTTTTCATGAACTCCTGCACCGTCTGCGCGATGACGGGCGCCGAGCCGATCTGTATCCTGTTCAACCGTACGTGGTTTTTGACAGTAGCGTATTCATCCTGTCTGCCCAATTGGTCGAAAAGTATCGATTGTACGATGGACGTGATGGTGGCCCCGGTCCGCGCCACCTGTTGCCAAAAATGCGAATTCGAATAATTGGGCGGTATTGCAATCGTGCCTCCCGCGAGCAGAGTCGAGAGACAGAAGGTCGTGGAATTGATGTGGTGGAGTGGAAGATTTACAAGAAAGGTATCCTCCCCTGTAATCTTGAGCCACTGCCGTATACCGTTTGCATTGACGATGAGATTCAGAAGTGACAACTTCGCGCCTTTTGGATGGCCGGTCGTGCCGGAAGTAAAGAGAACGAGCGCAGGATGTGAAAGCCCATTTTCCCATGCCAATGAACGACTTCGTAAGTCGTTCATCTCCAAACCCTCAAATTCCTTGACCTGAACATCCTCGAGATATTTCGGCTCGATATTCTTCAGGGCGCCATTTTGTGCGATAAGAACTTTCGCCTCGTTGAGCTTGATCTTGTATTGATATTGCTCACCCGTGTCGCGCTTGGTGTCCATCGGCACCGTGACGATGCCGCTCGCCCACGCCGCCCAGCTCAATATCAGAAGTGTCGGCGAATTCTTGAACGCGAGCGCCACCCTGTCGCCTTTTTTCAGACCGAGGCCTTCAAGATAGGTGGCGGCCTGCTCTATCTTTTTTGCCAACCCCTCATAGGTGATTTCTTCCACGACCGTTCCCTCCTGATCGCATGCGAGCAGTGCCATTTTCTCTGGATTTTTCTTCGCCAAAGAAACGATGTGTTCGTGCAGGCTCTTTTTTATCGAGGTTTCGTTCGTCATGAATAGTCTAGCTTATCAAATTACAGGGCTAAATGTTACTATTGCTTGCATGACCATGGAGACGTCCGACCCCCCTTCCGAGCGACCGGTATCGGATGCAAGCCTCGAATATCAGAGCACTCCTCTTCTTGAGCAGTTGCGCAGAGAGGGCTTTCCGGGACTGAGGAAGTTAGACCTGACCACATATTTTGGACGCCACCTCAATGAGGTGGACGCAGAGGACATACTGCGACACTCGCGCGATATTGACGTTCTCATCGGGGAATTTGTTGGCACCAACCCACGTATGCGATCCCTCATACGAGATGCGCTTGCAGGCAAAATACTCCCCGAAACAGTGCCACGATTTAAGGACGACCAGTGCTTCAAAACCCTCTCCAACGGTTTAAGAAATACGCCGACCAGGATCGCATTCGCCGATGTTCCTGCTGAGAGCGATGAGGGTAAAGAATTCATACGTACCCATATGCGCCTTGAATCGTTCACCAAAGATGCTGTGAAATTCAAATACACCCGGGCCGCTGCGCGCGAAGAACTAAAGAAGCGTACGGTCGATTTCGCGAGAACGATCCCCGCGAGAGAGCGCTACATCGTCGCTCACATAGGGCCAGCGATAATCGAAGCGTATCCGAATCCTGCACAGCGTGAGAATATCTCACACTTGAAAGTACTCATGCAACTTGGAAAACATCATGCGCATCTTTTCGAGGCGGTACAAAGACTTCACCCGCCAGCAACGAAGCAAGAGCAGGAATACAGGACCTCCGCTATGCCTTATGCGACGCTGATCTTCAAGACGATCGACAATGAGCTAATTCCTGAGTCGCTTTCGGACGACACTCTCATCGAAGTCCTGGTCGGCTCTCTCATAAGTGGTGGACTGAGTAGGACATATAAAAAACCCTCAGAACACGATACCTATATGCTCAAAGTCATCAACGAGATGAACGACGAAGAGCGACAGGCGTTTTGTACCGCCTATACACGGCGCGGGACAGTCCAGACAAAACAATACCTCGAGAACTATCTGCGGGAAAAAGGACTCATGCGATAAGCTCCGCTTAAATCAAATTAAAGCTGAGCGTAGTAGGCCGCGGCAGTAGAGCGGCAGGTGGAGATGAGCTCAGTGTCTTCAAGCGACGCGCAGAAGACTTCCGCCTGGCTTTCGGAGTGGAAATACGAGATGAAATCTTTGACGGCGCCGATCACACAATTGGAGCGTTCGAAGAAATTTTCGCCGAGAAGGCATCTCTGCTTGGTCTCCGGCACTTTGCTTGAACTCCTGCCCGATGCATCGCGGCCCAAGCTCTGAAGACACGCCCCCTGATAACCTTCTTCTGCCTTGCGACACCACCCGAATGTATCAGCAAAATTGCCGCCGTTCACCTTCAAGACGTACGAAGTCTGCATGAGGTAGCACGTATTCTTATATGTATCGGGACTTGCCGTGCAGGGATACAGCGGCTCTGCGGGCTTCAGATATTTCGTAAAGTGATTGAGGTTGTCCACAATGACGTTCTCCATGAAAGCGCCGCTTGCGCACGATTGCCGCTCCCAGACTCCCGTCAAGTTGTCACAATAGTCGAGAGATTCGAAGAGCTCATCCTCGGTGATTGCCATGACGCCATGCCCGAGGCCGTGCACACAATTGTAGTAATCGAAACTGTAGCGCTCTTTTCCTTCGACCCCATCGCAAATATGATCGATCTGTGCCGGAAGATTCTCTCTTCCGATCCTTCCCACAAATGTCTCGAGTACGCCGTGGTAATAGCCCGACCAGCAGAAACTGTCGCCTTGCGCATACGCCTCGCCAGGCGTCTTGAATTTCAGCGCCGCCTCGCGCCCGATGACATGCGTGATGGGGTGGCATTGTGCGACGACATAACTATTTTGCTGATACTGGGCCTTCAGGTCGCTGAATGCCGCTTGTATGCCCCCCTCTTTTATTAATTGTATGTAGTGTTTTTCATAGCACTCGAAATTCTGACTATCCGCCCCTATGCAGATTTGACCCGTTTTTCCGGATGGAATTGCCGTATCTGTGACGTTTACGGAGTGTGCCTCTGATACCGGAACAAAGTCTGTCTCCGGCTTGGGAGGCATCGTGATGATGGACGTTGATGTAGCGAGGTTGAGTTCCGGACCTTCCTGCTTAAGAGTCGAAGCGGGAGGAATTTGGGAATAAAAAAAAGCGCCTCCGGCGAGAAGTACAAAGGCAACAAGCAAAATCAGAAATTTCACAAGTGGACCGTAGCGGATTCGAACCGCTCACCCCCACATTGCAAATGTGGTGCTCTACCAAATGAGCTAACGGCCCAGCGCAACCAATTATGCTTTTTTATCAAGCTCTCGCAAGCGCAATCGCGTGTTCGAGGAATTCGCGCGGTGAGGAGCCGACAGCTTCGAGGGCGGGCGGGAAAGCGGAGCCTTGGTAGAGGGGGGGCGTGGAGTCTGCCTCGAGAAGATACGGACCATGGCGCGTGAGTATGAGATTGGCATGTGAAAAATGCGAAAGTCCGAGGGCTTTGTGTGCCGCACGCGCCATGTCGGCAATCACTTGTTTTTCCGCAGGAGTGAAATTGCTCGGTACCGTGTGCCGTAAACTTTCCTCCTCGTGATGCACAGATTCGATGAATCGAGCGCCGAGAGGTTTGTGTACATGCACCGGAGGTAGCGCGTAGAGCTCTTCGCCACGGAAATTTTCGATGATGCCGGCATGTACCTCTTCACCCGAAAGATATTCTTCCACGAGCGCCGCTCCGTATCTATCCAGCACATCACCGATGCGTTCGGGAAGTTCTATGATGGTCGGAGCAAAGAGTACTCCGTAGGAAGCCCCCTCGTTTATTGGTTTTATCACGTACGGGGGCGAAAATTGCGAGAACACTGCCTGTCCCATTTCAGACGTGTTCATTTGGTTGGCGAGATTGAACGCGATGCCGCGTGGCATCGGTATGCCCGCTTTGCGAAAATGTTCGCGCGCGCGGACTTTGTTGAGCGAGTATCCGGAGGGAAGCGCACGCGAACCCGCATACGGCACTCCCGCACGATCGAGAATGCGCTGGACCGTCCCGTCTTCGCCCACACCGCCGTGCAGGGCATTCAACACAACATCTATCTGCGACAATATTCGCGAAGGATCTGCAGGGAACCCTCGCAAATACCACATGCCCGACTTATCGATCAAAATATCCCGCGTCTCATATTTCTCTTCCGGCAGAGCCGCCATCATCGCCGCACCCGTCTTGAGAGAGAGATTGTATTCATTCGACGTCCCGCCGCGCAGAATCCCTACACTCATTCGTATCATGAGAAAAGTATATCATCAACCAAGAGTCAAGTTCTGTTGCCTGCGTTTTCGGTGCCACTGTATTGCAAACCTGTGCGCTTCGTTGTTGGCCAGCAGGATATCGCGCTCGTATGCCTTGATCACGCGGGCATCGCCGATTAGCCGTTCAGGCTTATGACGCTCATTCTTCACGACTCCAACAATGGGTACTTCCACACCCGCCGCCTTGAGAACACCTTGCGCCGCGCGCAACTGGCCTTTTCCTCCATCGACGACGAACACGCGCGGCAGGGGCCACTCCGTGTGATTGAGCCGCCGAGAGAACACTTCTTTGAGCGAAGCGACATCATCATTCCTCGCCGTTTGTATCTTGAACTTGCGGTATGCACTTTTTAAAACTTCACCATTGTCAACCACCGTCATCACCGCCACGGTCTCGGTACCGCTTGTGTGCGCAACATCAAATGCTTCGATGCGAACACCGCCTCCTGAAGAAATTCTGTTTTCGTCCTTGATGAGCGACACGTCGCGGATGTGTTCAAGAGCAGAAATTTGTCGACGCAATTTTTCGGCCTCCTCAAAACGCTCTTCTCTTGAAGCGGCCCGCATCTCGCGCGCGAGAGAACGTTTGAGCCCTTTGAAATTACCCGAAAACAATTCGCAGATGTGTTTGATCGTGCGTGCGTATCCGTCTTTGCTTATTTCACCCGAGCACACACCGGGACATAACCCTATCTGCCGGTTAAAGCAAGCTTTTACGGAGTTGGGAGTGCATTTGTCGCGAAACGGAAAAATCTTTCGAAGTATCTTCACTGCTTCTTGTAGCTGCATCCCGTGTGGAAATGGGCCGAAGACAGCTTTCAGTTTGATGTTCGACTTCGTAAGTCGAACATTCTGGAAGAGTTCGCGTCCGCGAACAATGAGCACTCGCGGAAACTCTTCTTTTGTAATGACCACATAGTTCCAGCTCTTGTTGTCTTTCTGATCCACGTTGTACGGCGGCTGGTACCGTTTGATGAGATTGGCTTCGAGTATTAGAGCTTCGAGTACCGAATCGGTCTTCTGCCACGAGAGTGATTTTGCCTCTGCAACCATCCCGACGATACGGCTTCCCCGCCCTGCCACAAGATCCGACGCAAAATAGCTCCGCACACGGTCGGAAAGAGAAGTGGCCTTGCCAATATAGATGATATTCCGCGCCTTTTTGAACAGATACACTCCCGGGCTGTCGGGAAGTCCATATTTCTTGAGTTCTTCGCGAAGCATCGTTCGAGTATACAGAAACGGCCTGTTTCCAGCGAGTTTGACTTTTTTATGCAATCGGCTATACTTACCTTTTAATGACCTCCCAAGAGCTTCCGTACAAGAACACCCGCCCGGGTGTATTTTTGTGCCTTTTCAGAAACCCGCGACTAGTCACGGGTTTCTTCTATAGAGGCACAACCCTCCATAGCTTTAGCGGTGGAGGGTACACTGTATGAAGCTCTACCTCGAAGACGGCACGGCATTCGAAGGAGAGAGCTTCGGCGCGGCAAAAAATGTGACCGGAGAAGTGGTCTTTAATACCGGCATGACGGGATACGTCGAGAGTCTTACCGACCCCTCATACGCAGGTCAGATACTCGTCTGCACCTATCCCCTTATCGGAAACTATGGCGTACCGGATAAAAAATTCTTCGAGTCGGAAAAAATACAAGTCGCCGGTCTCATCGTCGCAGAATACTCAGAGAATTATTCCCACCGCGCCGCACATCGCTCCCTTGGGGACTGGCTCAAGGAGTCCGGCATACCTGCGATAACGGGCGTCGACACCCGTGTGCTTACAAAGAAACTTCGCGAACACGGTGTAATGCTCGGACAAATGACGAATGGAAAGGCAGTAAAAAAAATTGTCGACCCCAATGAGGAGAATCTCGTCGCACTCGTAAGTCCGAAAAAAGTGAAGACATATGGCAATGGCCCCACGAGGATCATCGCACTCGACTGCGGGATGAAAGAAAATATTGTCCGTTCACTCACGCGGCCGGAGACGACGGTGATACGCGTGCCGTGGGATTATGATTTCACCCGTGAAAAATATGACGCACTTGTCATCTCCAACGGCCCCGGCGACCCGACAATGTGCACACCGACTATTGCGAACATACAAAGGGCGATGCAAATCGGAAAACCAATTCTTGGCGTCTGTCTCGGCAATCAGCTCTTGGCACTTGCCGCCGGTGCGCGCACATACAAATTGAAGTACGGGCATCGTTCGCAAAATCAACCCTGTATAGATCAAGTCGGCCGCCTCTCCGAGGCTTATGCTTCGAAGGGCAGGTGTTACATCACTTCCCAGAATCACGGATATGCGGTGGAAACAAAATCGCTTCCCCCAGAATGGGAAGAATGGTTCGTCAATGCGAACGACGGGAGCAACGAGGGTATCCGTCATAAAACAAAACCATGGCGCTCGGTACAATTCCATCCTGAAGCATCCCCCGGTCCCACCGATACTGCGTGGATATTCGACGAATTTCTCGCAGAAGTTCAAAAAAACCCACAAGTCAGACTTGTGGGTATATCGAATCATGAATAAGCCTAAAAAAGTATTGCTGCTCGGTTCGGGAGGCCTCAAGATCGGCCAAGCCGGTGAATTCGATTATTCGGGTACCCAGGCGATCAAGGCGCTCAAAGAAGAAGGTGTCAAAGTCGTCCTGATGAACCCCAATATCGCGACCGTGCAGACTGACCGTGACCTTGCGGATACGGTCTATTTTCTACCGCTGACCGAACATTTCGCGACGCAAATCATTAAGAAAGAACGGCCCGATGCGATTCTTCTCTCATTCGGCGGACAGACGGCGCTTAATCTGGGCTTGGCACTCGAGAAAAGTGGCGTGTTGAAAAAATACCATGTGCGCGTTCTCGGCACTCCTGTTTCGGTCATTCGCGACACTGAAGACCGCGACCTCTTCGTAAAACGCCTGCGGGAGATTGATGTGAAGACCGCACGTAGCCGTGCCGCTCAGAACAAAAAGGAGGCTCTCGAAGCGGCAGAGAAGATCGGATATCCCATTATGATGCGCTCCGGGTTCGCGCTCGGGGGCGAGGGTTCCGGTGTTGTGCAAAATGCGAGAGACCTCTCCGCACGACTAACCGAAGTGTTCCGATCGACGCCGCAAGTGCTCATCGAAGAGAGCTTGAGCGGCTGGAAGGAAATCGAGTACGAAGTCGTGCGTGATTGTGCCGACAACTGCATCACGGTCTGCAATATGGAGAATCTCGATCCGATGGGCATACACACGGGAGAGAGCATGGTGGTCGCCCCGTCGCAAACATTGTCCAACGAGGAATATCACCACCTCCGCGCGATTGCTATCCGCACGATCCGCCATCTGGGTATCGTCGGCGAATGCAATATCCAATATGCTCTGAATCCGCTGACCGCTGACTACCGTGTCATCGAGGTCAATGCGCGCCTTTCGCGCTCTTCCGCGCTCGCGTCGAAAGCCACCGGATATCCGCTCGCGTTCGTCGCGGCCAAACTTGCGCTCGAATATACACTGCCGGAGCTGAAAAATTCGGTGACGAAACGGACGACGGCCTGCTTTTAGCCCGCACTCGATTACCTTGTCCTCAAAATCCCCCGCTGGGACCTCAACAAATTCGAGAATGCCGTCCCGCGTATCGGCACCGAGATGAAGAGCGTCGGCGAAGTGATGGCAATTGGGAGGAGTTTCGAAGAGGTCCTGCAGAAAGCACTCCGTATGCTCGTCATAGGTGCAGACGGATTCACCGCGCACAAGAGCGGCAATTTCCGTGTTCCTCAGTATCAGAAGGAGATCAAAGAGCCGACCACGCGCCGCATTTTCGCTATCGCTGAGGCCTTGCGCGCCGGAGTACCCGTCAAAAAAATTCACGCAGATTCACGTATCGATCCGTGGTTTCTCGAAAAAATGAAGAATATCATCGAGCTCGAACGGACGATTAGGAGAAAGGGGCTTGATCAGGGCCTGATGCGACGTGCAAAAAAGAACGGCTTCTCCGACGTACAGCTCGCGGTTATGAAAAAAACGACCGAACCGAAAATCCGTGCTTTACGCAAAAAATTGAAAGTTTTTCCGGTAGCAAAACAGATCGACACTTTGGCGGGCGAATTCCCCGCGCAGACAAATTACCTGTACTTCACGTATCACGGAAATGTCCACGATGTTCATGCGAGTACCAATAGCATCGCGGTTCTGGGAAGCGGACCGTATACGATCGGCTCCTCGGTCGAATTCGATTGGTCGAGCGTGCAAGCCGCGCAAACGCTCCAACGCGAAGGATACCGGACGATTATGATCAACTACAATCCGGAGACCGTCTCGACCGACTATGACATGTCGGATCGGCTCTATTTCGAAGAACTCTCCTTAGAGCGTGTCTTGGACATCGTGGAATTCGAGCGGCCGCGCGGCGTCATCGTCTCTACCGGCGGCCAAATACCCAACAATCTTGCGCTTCCGCTCAAAAAGAACGGCGTCCGGATATTCGGCACGCGTCCCGAAGATATCGACAGGGCCGAAGACCGTCATGTCTTCTCGAAACTTCTCGACAAGCTCGGCGTAGATCAACCCGCATGGGCGGAGCTGACGACGGAAGCGGCCGCAGAGAAGGCGGCGCGCGCGATCGGGTATCCGGTATTAGTCCGACCTTCCTACGTATTATCGGGTTCTGCCATGAAAGTCGCGCCCGATGCCGTCTCACTCAAACAATTTCTGAAGAACGCGGCGGCCGTCTCTTCCGATCATCCGGTCGTCATTTCCAAATTCATCGAGAACGCGCGCGAGATCGAGATTGATGGCGTAGCTTCGAAAGGCGAGCCCGTAATCTATGCGATAACCGAGCATGTGGAGAATGCCGGCACCCACTCGGGAGACGCCACAGTCGTATTGCCTCCCCAGCGCACCTACCTCGAAACCATCCGCCGCGCAAAACAAGTCACCAAAAGCATCATCAAGGCATTGAGGATAACGGGGCCGTTCAATATCCAATTCCTCGCCAAGGACAACCGTCTGCAGGTTATCGAATGCAACGTGCGCGCCTCGCGCAGTTTCCCGTTCGTATCGAAAGTGACAGGATACAATTTTCTAGAAATTGCGACGCGCGCAATGCTGGGCAAGGACGTCTCCGGAGACTATCGCACCCTCGAGCTCGACTTGGTCGCGGTCAAATCTCCGCAATTCTCGTACGGCCGCATCAAGGGCGCGGATCCCCGCACGAAGGTCGAAATGGCGTCGACCGGTGAGGTCGCGTGTTTCGGCGATTCCTATTCCGAAGCGCTCCTCAAATCAATGCTCGCCGCAGGGTTCCGACTCCCTAAGAAAAACATACTTGTCTCTCTGGGAGAAAAGGAGAACAAAGTGAAGCTGTTCCCGTCGATACGTCTCCTTGCAGATATGGGTTTCAAACTATACGCGACCGAGCACACCGCGGATTTTCTTCTGGAGAACGAAGTCGAGTGTAGAAAAGTATATAAGATCAGTAGTAAGAAAAATCCGAACGTATCAGACTTGTTAGCAGACGGCACACTCGATCTCATCATCAATATTCCGACTCATGTATTCGCGCGCGAATCGACCGACGGCTTCACCATCCGCCGCAAAGCAATCGACATGAACATCCCACTCATCACCAACCGCCAGCTTGCAGAGGCGTTTATTACCGCGCTTCACGAACAAAAGAGTAACGGGTTGAAAACGAAAGCGTGGAGCGAGTATCGGTGACACTATTTTTTCTTCAACGCGCGCTTCAGGTAATATCCCGTGTGCGAACCATCTGTTTTTGAAACTTCCTCGGGTGTCCCCTTCGCGACAATTTTTCCGCCGCCTGCTCCTCCCTCCGGCCCCATGTCGATGAGATAGTCAGCGCATTTCAAAACGTCGAGATTGTGTTCGATAACGACGACACTATTTCCCCGATCGACGAGCTTTTGGAGTATCTGGACGAGCTTGTCCACGTCGTCGTAGTGGAGCCCGACCGTCGGTTCATCCAAAAGGTATATCGCCTTCGCCGAGAGCGGACGGTAGAGCTCGGAGGCGATCTTCACCCGCTGGGCCTCGCCACCCGAGAGGGTCGTCGCGCTTTGTCCGAGCTCGAGATACCCGAGCCCTACATCGTTCAACGAACCCAAGCGATCAGAGATCGCATGGATATCTTCAAAAAATACGAGTGCCTCCTCGACGGTCATCGAGAGGACGTCGTGAATGCTCTTTTTTTTGTACTTCACTTCGAGCGTCTCTTTCATAAATCGCCTGCCTCTGCACACATCGCAGGTGACATAGACCGTCGGCAGGAAGTGCATCTCGACGGCCACAAGGCCGTTGCCCTGACACGCTTCGCATCGCCCGCCTTTTACATTGAAGCTAAAGCGTCCCGGCCCCCACCCGCGGGCTTTGGCTTCCTCACTCATCGCGAACATATCGCGAATGTGCGTGAAGGCACCTGTGTAGGTCGCGGGATTCGACCGGGGCGTGCGTCCGATCGGCGACTGGTCGATGAGTATCGCCCGCCCGAGATATTCCGTGCCGCTGAACTCTTTCACGTTGTAGAGTTTTGCCGTACGGTATCGCTTATCGAATCGCGCCTGCAGATTGCGATGCAGAATCTCGTAGAGAAAAGTCGACTTGCCCGAACCGGAAACACCCGTGATTGCGACGAGCTTGTTGAGCGGCACATCGACATTAACCCCATCGAGATTGAATTTGGACGCACCACGGATCTTTATGCTGCCGCGATCCGCTGTCCGTCGCTTTTCCGGCATCTCTATGTGCATCTCGTCGCGGAGGTATGAAAGTGTCCGCGAACCCGACTTGTTGGTTTTCGCCGTGAGAAGCTCCTCAAGCCAGCCGGAAACGACGATCTCCCCACCGTGCGTGCCTGCGCCCGGCCCCAGATCAATGATGTAATCCGACGCGAATATCGTGTCTTCGTCATGCTCCACCACCAGGACCGTATTGCCGAGTTCGCGCAGATGCTTCAGCGTTTCGATGAGTTTTGCATTGTCGCGCTGGTGAAGCCCGATGGTCGGCTCATCCAATACATACAGAGCGCCCACGAGGCCGCTCCCCAGCTGTGAGGCGAGGCGGATCCTCTGCGCTTCCCCGCCGGAGAGCGTATTCGCTTTGCGGTCGAGTGTCAGGTATTCGATGCCGACATTCAACATGAACTGGAGCCGGCTTCTGATCTCCCGCACGACCATGCGGGATATTTCCTCCTCCTGTTTCGTGAGCTTGAGCTTGTCGAAAAAAATCTGCGCCTCTTCGATGGAAAGCGCTGCGACCTCGACAATGTTCAGTCCTGTTTTCCCTTCGTCCGCATCTTTCTTATCCTGTAGGTTAAACCTAGTGGCAGATTGTCTTGCATTTGAGCCAAGAAATACGTTCAGTGATTCTGGCCGCAACCGTGCACCTTTGCACACGTCACACACTTCATCGCTAAAAAGATATTTCGTACCCAAGCCCTTGCATTCCGGACACGCGCCGTAGGGGGAGTTGAATGAAAAAAGCCGCGGCTCAACTTCGGGAAATGAAAAACCGTCGTTGGGGCACATAAACTTGGCGGAGACTATCGTACTCTCACCCGCCCCGTCAGTGATTCTCACGAGGCCTTCGCTCTCGTGGAGCGCGCGCTCTATCGCCTCGCTCGCCCGCTCCCGGGCGCCCTTCGGATCATCCGTGAATTCAGAAACGAATATCTCGTCCACAACGATATCGATATCGTGCTTGAAATGCTTTTTGAGGTCGATGCGCTCGCGGAGCGATTTCTCCTCGCCGTCCACGATTGCTTTCTCGAACCCCTTGTTGAGCATGTCGTAGAGCAATTGGTAGTACTCGCCCTTGCGTCCGACGACCATCGGAGCGCTGATACGTATTTTCGCTTTTGAGACGCCTTTCGTGAGCTTGCCTTGGTCCGCCGTAGTCCGCCGGTTGGCAGACGAAGGCGACCGCGCTTTGTCGACAATCCTCAAAACCGTCTCAAGAATCTCTTCATTGGAAAGCTTGCGCACTTCGCGCCCGCATTCGGGGCAATGTGGGTGGCCGATGCGCGCATACAAAACGCGCAGATAATCGTATATTTCGGTAATCGTGGCGACGGTCGAACGCGGGTTGTTGGAGCGGCTTTTTTGGTCGATGGATATCGCGGGTGAAAGCCCCGATATCTCGTCTACATCGGGCTTTTGCATCTGGCGCAAAAATTGCCGCGCATATGCCGAGAGCGACTCTACATACTTACGTTGACCTTCCGCAAAAATGGTGTCGAACGCCAAAGACGACTTGCCTGAACCGGAAAGGCCTGTGAAAACAATCATTTTGTTGCGCGGCATTTCCACCGACACATTTTTCAAATTATGCGTTCGTGCGCCTTTTATAACAATTTTATCGGCCCCAATAGAATTTTTTGATGGTTCAGCCATATACAAACCGTCCCCTCGTTTGCCCGAGGGGGTAGGTAGGGCCACTATACTCTGCTTAGCTCTTGCGTTCAACAACAAACAGTCCTCCAAAATCTGTCTTGCGGACTTCCTTGTAGAGCGGGTTCGGGACGAACGAGGGTGCGCCGTCTTTCTCAACGACATAATAGGCGAAGCCGCGCATCTTTTTTATTATTTCATAATCCGCGTGCGCCGGCATCGAGGCGGAATCGCCAATGCCCTCTACCGGACTGTCGTCGGCCGTGACGAACCATCGTGTACCCGTATTCACGGCGAGGTGTCCGTAATCGCCGGGAATCTCCACAGCATCACCCGCCTTCACTTTGATTGCCTTGAAATCCTCTACCTGATCGATGTGCGACGCGCCGTCTAGAACGACAAGTTTCTGCAAGAGTACGATTCCCTCTCCCGCGAGCACCCAATACGTCTCGGGAAGGTTGTCGACATGGTAGTGTCCATAGCTCTTGATGTATTCACCGCCGACCGTTCCCGATTCCCATACCGTTATATTCCGTTTCTCGCTCCCGCCGCGGATCATGTAGTAGTGGATGGCAGGTCCCGATGCGTCGGGACTCATCAATACATCCTTCATTTTCTCATGGGTACGTGAGGCGTATGGTTCAAAGGTCATATGGGGATTGTATCACTTAGGTGAATAAAGCGGCTTCTTCTTCGAGCTGAACCCCGAACCGCAGTAAAACCTCTTCTTTTATCTTTTGCGCCAACGAAAGCACGTCGTGCGACGATGCACCTCCCGTATTCACGATGTAATTCGGGTGTTGAAGACTCGCTATTGCACCACCCACCTTTACTCCTTTCATACCCGCCTTCTCGATGAGCCAGCCGGCAGGCACTCGCCCTCCGCGCGATTTGACGCCTTTTTCCTTCTCGAACAACTCTTGTATCTCACGCGAGACCACCGGATTCATAAAGAATGAGCCGGCGGCGCACACATTTTGCAAATGCCTCTTTTCCCGCTCTCTGATTGTTTCTCGTATCAATCGAGTGCTTTCATCCGGCTCGACCTCTCTAAGGTCGATCTCAACATCCATGATTATCCATTCTGCATGATCTTTGAAAAAACTGTGGCGATAGGAAAAATCACAATCCGCATTAGCGAACACGCGTGCTTCACCCGTACCCGCATTGAGTGCCCGGACCGTCACAACAAAATCTTTGATTTCGGGTCCGAATGCACCCGCATTGCCCCGCACGGCGCCGCCTATCGTGCCGGGGATTCCCGCCAATTTTTCCCATCCTCCTAATCCCTGCTTGGTCGCGGTTTGTATAAGGCCCAGAAGATCGCAACCCGCAGAGGCAGATAAGCGCATCCCTATAAATTCGAACTTGTCGGACATGATGCGTATGACAAGCGCATCCAATCCTTCATCAGGGACAAGGACGTTGCTTCCACTCGCAAGAATTATCGAATCTGCGTTGTGTTCCTTGCCCCAGAGGAACGCCTCGCGGAGTTCATCCTCCGTCTTCACCTCGACAAAATACCTGACCGTGCCACCGATCCTGAACGTCGTCAGTTCGGCAAGCGGAACGTTTTCTCTAATGTGAATGCTCATGTTTTTTTCTGTGTACCACCATGCACCTTCTTCTCCCTGTCTCTTGCCTCCTCCTCCAATGTCCGTATTTCATCACGAATCAGCGCGGCTGTCTCGAAATCGAGCCGGTCGGCGGCATCGTGCATCTGACGGCGTTTTTCTGCAATGAGCTTTTTGGTATCGCCACCGAATGCATTTTTGTCGAGTTTGACGAGCTCTGAAACAGCACGATTACGCGTACGCTGGATGTCGCCAATGATGTCGCGGATACGCTTCTCTATCGTCTTCGGCGTTATCTTGTGTTTTTTGTTGTAGGCGACCTGTATCTCCCGCCGCCGGTTGGTCTCGCCCATCGCCCGCGTAATCGAGCCAGTCATCACATCGGCATAGAGAATGACACGCCCCCTGACATTTCGCGCCGCGCGGCCGATGGTCTGGATGAGCGCAGTTTCGCTCCTCAAAAATCCTTCTTTGTCGGCATCCAAGATACCGACAAGCTCGACCTCCGGCAGATCGAGACCTTCGCGCAGAAGGTTGACCCCCACAAGCACATCGAACGTGCCTTTGCGAAAATCCGTAAGGATCTCGATGCGCTCGAT
>ORMF010319124.1_pt1 | contig 20425 bp, 18 predicted proteins | sample 1779871 | NCBI WGS metagenome assembly ORMF01 (sample SAMEA104232316, study PRJEB22302) | groundwater metagenome | biome: forest; feature: aquifer; material: groundwater | place: USA | collected 2011-08-07 | depth 5.4 m | reverse complement strand
GCGCGGTCTGTTTCTATCGCTTCGGCGCGCGCATGTGGTCCGGTGAGGATCGCCCATTCGGCCTCGCCGGCGGCGTTGACTCGAAGCGCGGCCAGGCGGCGCACGTCCACGACTAGGTCGCTTTGCTGGAGGCTGTCAAGAACGGTCGCGATTACTTCCCTATGGATCGACACGAGGTCGTTCCCCACAACCTCCGAGAGCGACCAGTCGAGCTGCCATCCTCCGGCGGGGATCTCTGTTGGGGCCCAGGTGAACAGCTCGATGAAATGGCGCTGTCCAGGCGTCGATCCGCGCGTCGCGAGTACCGTGTGCTTGATCGGCAGGAACCTGACGCCCGGGCTGAGGTGGACGCTCACCGAGCTCGTCTTGTCTCTACCTTGATAGGCAACCGTTGCCGACACGCCGTGCTCCTTGCCCGACAACTCGAGGGTGATCCAGTAACCGGGCTCGAGCGTGAATGTCGCCGGTTCAAACCCGTGGTCGAATCCGATCTGAGACAGCAACTGGCAGCCCGCCCGCTCTTCTGGCGTCAGCGTCAGCTGGAGTGCACCGACCGTTTCCAGGTTCAAACGCCCGAACAGTCCTTGGCTCAAGTCAGAGCGAGAGCGCAGGGCGCACGCCCGCACGACGTCCTGCGGCGTGCCCAGTCCATTTTCGTAGAGCGCCGCCATGAAGAACGTGGCCACTTCGTCGACCTTGCCCGGCCACCGATCGGTGACAGGTTTGAGAATTTCCGCAGCTCGCTGGTAGTCTCCGCGCACGAACGCGTCGATGGCATCCGCCGTCGCTGTTTGGGCGCGACCGAGCCGCGCGGGGAGTTGCAGGACACCCGTGAGAAGCACGATGAGCCCAACACGTCGCATCATCGCGCACCTCGATAGGGAATGACGGTGGTGCGAGCGTTCAGCCCAAACACCGTCTGCTCCGCTTCTCCTTGTGCGTTGATCTGAACGCGACCGATGGCGTCGACGGTTCGGATCACTGGCGGCTGGCTTGCGCTCACGCTCATGGCCACAACCGGTTGCGTCCAGATCGCCTGGGCCATGTCGCCCGTCACTTCGTATACGGCCCAGAGCAAGCGCCACGAGGTGAGCCTTGGAGGATCGTCGGGCGTCCAGCACCAGACCTCGATGAAGTGGCGCGTCGCCGGCACAGGTCGCGTGACCTCCAGCCGTGAGTATTTCGTCGGCAGGAACACGAATCCCAAGGCACTCCAGTCGGTCGGAATTCGACGTTCGGTCCCGCGATACGCGATGGTCAAGCCGGTAGCATCTGTGATGACCGAGTGTCCGGGGCCCAGGATGAACGTCGCGGGGAGCGGCTCGCCCAAATTCCCGGACGCCTCACATACCGCCGAGATGAACGGGTTGTCTCCTCGAATCATCGCAGCAAGAGCAATGGCTTCGCTCGCCAGAGGATTCGCGCTCCTCGCGGACTTCAGATACAGGCCGCACGCCCGCATGGGATCGCCCGGCACGCCGGAGTTGGTGTCATACAACGCGCCAAGGAAGAACTGCGCGAGCGGATCCGGATCCGGAGCATCCGCGAGCGGGCCGAGGATGCGAAGCGCCGCACGCGTGTCGCCCTCAGCAAGGGCTCGGATTCCGTCTGCCGTGGTGGATTGACCGGCCGCCAACAGGGGAGAGAGCAACAACAAGGAACCCGAACAAATAGCGCATCAAGGTGACCCTTGGTCAAGCAAAGCACAGACCGCTCCGCCTGGTCAGAGCCCGCCGGAATCCCAGGGGAATGCAGGTGTCAAACTGCGAAGGCCGTGCCTCATCATTACGAAATTGGGATTTGAGGCAGCCTTTCGTTTGGCAGGATGCGTTTCGCTGGAAAACCTTCTCAGGGACCCGTCGCATGTCGTCGAAATGTCGTTGTGGGAGGCCACCACTCCTACATTTCGATCACCAAGTCCCGCAGTCGCGTGAGGCACCTGACGACGGGAACTCCGGCGGACATCAGTTCGGACGCACGTGGATGCGGTTTATCGCTGCGGTGCAGCAATACCCCGCGCATGCCGGACCGCAACGCGCCCTCGACGTCCTGAGTGACGCTGTCGCCCACCATCACCGCCTCGCCTGCCTCCACGTTCACCAGCCGAAGCGCTGCGCGGAAAATGCTCGGATTCGGCTTCATGAATCCATGCTCCGGCCCGGAAATCGCGGCCGTCACGAGCCCCTTGAGGTCGAAGTGCGATTGAAACGACGTCAGGCACCGGTGCGAATTTGAAATAAGGCCGATCCGCAGGCCGGACGCGGCAAGCTCGCGGAGAACGCCGGGCACTTCCTCGTAGAGCTCAAAATGATGACAGGCCGCCCACTCGTCATAGATCTCCCTGGCGCACGCATCGACCCGATCGCCCCGGCCACCCATCTGCTCGATGATGTGTCGGGTGTATGCGACAAACACTTCCGCATCGTACGCGTCGTCCGGACCTTCGAGGAACCGCGCCGCGCTGGCCACTCCCTGCTCGAACCGCGACTCATCAACCTCAATCCCATGCCGCCCGCAAAACGCCCGGTATCCTTCCCCACGAAACGTAGGGCCCGGATAGATCAGTGTGAAGTCGACATCGAAAAACACCGCACGAGTCATAGGTGTTGGTCTGTATAGGGTCCAGCAACAACGATACTGGCATGAGCAGGATCGAGCGCGCCCGCCGCAGCATTGACTTCATCGAGCGTGACAGCGCGCAAGAGGTCTGGCACATGCAGGTCGAAGTCGAGGCCCAGGCCGAACACCTCCGAGCGCTGGAGAAAGTTCGCGATGCCTGCATTCGTCTCGAGCGTGCGAGGCATCGAGCCGATGAGGTAACTCCGCGACTCGGCGAGCTCCTTTTCAGTGACGCCATCCTGCCGCAGCCGGTCGAGTTCTTCGTCAATTGACATGATCGCCCGATCGACGTGCTCCGCGCCAACGCCCGCCCGAATGAGCAGGGGGCCCTCGATGATCTGGGCCTCGAGCGCGCTCGATACGTAGTACGCCATTCCCTGCCGCTCGCGAATGCTGTCCCCCAGCCGCCCGCCGAGGGCATACTGGCCAAGGATGCTGTTCATCAGCCAGTGCGCATAGAACGCCGGATCCGATCTGGCAATCGACACGAAGCCGTACGCAATGTCGACCAGAGCCTTGTTCATCATCGGGATGAGCGTGCGACGCCGCGTCGTGGCCGGCGCCGGGCGCGGCAACGGCACCGAAGGCGGTACGGGCGTCTGCCAACCCTGGAACGCTCGACGAATGGCGTCGATGGCTTTCGAGGCGTCGACATCGCCCACCACGACAGCGGTCAGCTCGGACGGCGCAAAACGCGCGGCGTGGAGCCGCAGCAAATCGCCGCGGGTCATGCGTTCAACGCTGTCAGTCGATCCTTTTTGTGGCCGAGCGTATGGGTGGTCCGGGCCGAAGAGCATCACCATCAGCGCTTCGGCGGCCCGAATGAAGGGGCTGTCCTCGTCCTGACCGATGGCCGTGATCACTTCACCCTTGCGCGTCGCCAGCTCGTTCTCAGGAAATATCGGTGCCACGATGACGTCGGCGATCCCCGCGAGCACGGCCTCGAGGTCGGCGGCGAGGCAGGTGCATGTAAAGGACACGAGATGCCGGGTCGCGCCGATGTTCAACGTCACGCCGCGGCCATCCAGTTCCTCTGCGATCGCGGCGGCCGGCCGGGTTGACGTCCCACGATCGATCACGCGCGCCAGTAGATTCATCGCGCCAGGCACATCCGACGGATCGCACACCACGCCCGATCGGACCGCAAGGTTCATGGTGACCGCCGGCGTCTTGCGGGTTTCCTTGGCCACGACGACGATGCCGCTGTCGAGCACGGCGCGGGATGGCGCAAGGCCTGCAGCTTCGCGAGTCATCTGGGTTCAGCCCTCAGCTGTCGGCCGTCTGGATCGAACGAACCAACGGTCCGGTTCGACGGCCCGAGGAGACGGGCCGCTTCGGCCACGGTTTCCAGCGTGACGGCATCGACGCTCGTCGCAAGATTCGTGAAGACATCCACGCTGGCAATCGTTTCGAAGTAGCCCATCTGGTGGGCGATATTGCTGATGCCGTCCTTGTCGAAGATGAACCGCGCCCTGAGCTGCGCCTTCGCCTTTTCGAGCTCGGCCGGTTCGACGCCCTTCCGGCGGATGCCATCGAGCTCCTCGAGAAGAACGGTCTCAACGGATCCGAGCGACGTGCCCGCGGTCACGGTCGCCGACAGATAGTAGAGAAACGGCTGCTCGGCCGGCAGCAGCGCGCCCGAAATAGTGGATGCCAGGCCCCGCTCGACCAGGGTCCGATAGAGGCGCGCGCTTCGCTGCGGCGGCGCCTCTCGAAAACTGGACCACAGGTTGAGTCCCTTCGCGCCTGTCAAAACGGCGTCGAGGACGAGCATCGGAAAGAACAGCGGATCGGTGACGGCGGGCGCATGGTACGCGACCTTGAGATAGGCGGTGGTGCCGTCTTTACGAATCGCGACGCGCCGCTCGCCGGTCTGCTGGGGCTCGATGGTTCGTTGTCGTTCAGGAGACGAGCCCGATCCGATTCCTCCGAAGTGACGATCGACCCGCCGGAGCGTGGCGTCAGTCTCAACATCCCCCACAATGACCAGCACGGCGTTGTTGGGCATGTAGTAACTCCGGTAGTGGTTGAACAGGTCGTCTCTCGTCATGTTCTCGAGGTCGGACAGCCACCCAATCGTGGGGTGGCGATACGGGTGCGCCTTGAAGGCGGTGGCGGTCAGCTCCTGGTCCAAGAGCTGGTCGGGATCGTTTTCACCGCCGTGGAGCTCCGAGATGATAACGGTCCGTTCCGACTCACAGTCGTCGGGGTGATACAGGCAGCGCGCCATGCGTTCGGACTCGATGAACAGCATCCGATCGAGGGCGTCGCTTGTCGCCGTCTCGAGGTAGGTCGTCTGATCGACCCAGGTGTAGCCATTCCAGCTGCCACCGAACTGCTCGATGATGCCTTTGACCTGGTCCCTTGGAATGTTGGTCGTGCCCTTGAAGTTCATGTGCTCCACCCAGTGCGACACGCCCGTGAGGCCGGGTCGTTCGTCTTTGGAGCCGACCTTGTACCAGCACCACACTGAGGCCAGCGGTGCGGTGTGCTCCTCGAGAATGAGGACCTTGAGACCATTGTCGAGCGTCGCGCGGCGGATGGGGACGTCCTGCGGAGCTTCTGCGAGAGTAGCCATCAAAGCATTATAAAATTGTTCGATAGCCATGCCCGAGTGGAAAGACACCGTCAACCTGCCGCGGACCGATTTTCCGATGAAGGCGAACCTGCCGAGCACGGAGCCCGACGCCCTGGCCCGCTGGTCGAAGATGGACCTTTACGGAAAGATTCAGAAGGCGCGCGCCGGCGCGCCGAAGTTCGTGCTGCACGACGGTCCGCCCTACGCAAACGGCAACATCCACATGGGCACGGCGCTCAACAAGATTCTGAAGGAATTCGTGGTCAAGTCGCGTTCGATGGCGGGTTTCGACGCCCCTTACGTCGTCGGCTACGACTGTCACGGCCTGCCGATCGAGCTGCAGGTCGACCGCGAACTTGGTGCCAGGAAGCGTGAGATGTCGGTCGCCGACTTTTGTCGCGCATGCCGCGCGTACGCCGAGCGCTTCGTCGGAACCATGAGCGAACAGTTTCAACGGCTCGGAATCCTCGGCACGTGGGACGATCCCTATCTGACGATGAACTTCAAGTATCAGGCCGCGATCGCCCGGGCGTTCGGCCGGTTCGTCGAGCAGCAGCTCGTGTACAAGGGCAAGAAGCCGGTGCACTGGTGCATCCATTGCCGAACAGCACTTGCCGAGGCGGAGGTCGAGTACGAGGACCACGTCTCGCCATCCATCTATGTCGAATTCCCAGTTGGGCCGGAAGGGATGACGGAGCTCGTGAAACGCGTGCCAGCGCTGGCCGGACGCGACGTATCCGTGCTCATCTGGACCACGACACCGTGGACGATTCCGTCGAACCTGGCGATCGCCTTCCACCCGGAATTCGATTACGCGGTGTACGTGGTCAGGGACGTCGCGGGCGGCGACGGCCGCGCGGTCATTGTGGCCGAGGCGCTCGCGCCGAAGGTGGCCGCAGCCGTCGGCAGGACGTTCGGGCCAGCGATCGCGCGGATGAAGGGCGCGGACCTTGAAGAGATCCGCTTTCAACATCCGCTCTATGCACGCGCTTCGCTTGGCGTGCTGGGTAACTACGTGACGCTCGAAGCCGGGACGGGCGCGGTGCACACGGCGCCAGGGCACGGCGCCGACGACTTCGCCACTGGCATGAAGTACGGCCTGGAGATTTACGCGCCGGTCGGGCCGACGGGCCACTTCCTCGACACGGTAGAACTTTTTGGCGGACAGCGCGTGTTCGACGCCAACCAGAATGTCGTGGAGGCATTGAAGGCGCGCGGCCGTCTCTGGCACCGCGAACCGTTCTCGCATCAGTATCCCCACTGCTGGCGGTGCCACAACCCGGTCATTTTCCTGGCCACGTCGCAATGGTTCATCGCGCTTGATGCGGCAAGGCTCAAAGAGAACGTCCGATTGGCCGCTACGTCTGGGAAGGGGGCGACGCGGACGCTGCGCGACGCGGCGAAGGACGCCATCGACAACGAGGTGAAGTGGATTCCGTCCTGGGGCCACGACCGCATGTACAACATGGTCGCGCACCGGCCCGACTGGTGCATCTCGCGCCAGCGGGTATGGGGTGTGCCGATTCCGGCCGTCGACTGCACGAAGTGCGGCGAGGCGATCGTGACGCCTGCTCTTATCGAAAAGGCTGCGGGCGTGTTCGAAACGTACGGGGCCGATGCCTGGTACGAACGGCCAACGGAAGAATTCATCCCGTTCGATCTTGCGTGCCCGTCGTGCGGCGGGACCTCCTTCGAGCGCGAAATGAACATCCTCGATGTCTGGTTCGATTCCGGGTCGAGTCATGAGGCCGTGCTCTCCGTGCGTCCCGAGCTCACGTGGCCGGCCGATATCTACCTCGAGGGAAGCGACCAGCACCGCGGCTGGTTCCAGAGTTCGCTGCTCGTCGGCCTCGGGACGCGCGGCAGACCCCCGTACCGCGAAGTGCTCACGCACGGCTTCATCGTGGCAGAGGACGGCCGAAAGATGTCGAAGTCGCTCGGCAATTCGATCGATCCGCAGGACATCATCAAGCAGAGCGGCGCCGACATCCTGCGGCTCTGGGTCTCGATGAGCGACTACACGCAGGAAATACGCCTCAGCAAAGAGATTCTGGCGCGGGTGGTCGAGGCCTATCGCAAGATCCGCAACACACTGCGGTATCTGCTCGGAAACCTCTACGATTTCGATCCGGTGGCCAATCTGGTGCCAGTGGCGAAGATGGAGGAGGTGGACCGCTACGTGCTCGCGCGTTACGCGGACATTGGACGTCGGATTCTGCTCGCGTACGAGGGCTACGACTACGGCACGATTTTCCAGGCGCTGAATACATTTGCCACGGTCGATCTCAGCTCGTTCTATGCCGACGTGTCGAAAGATCGTTTGTATACGTTCGCGGCGCGATCGCCCGAGCGGCGTTCGGCCCAGACGGCCATGTATCTGATGGCCGACGGGCTCACGCGACTGATGGCGCCCATCCTATCGTTCACCGCGGACGAGGTGTGGCGGTTTCTGCCCGGACGTCGCGAAGAATCAGTGCACATGGCCGTGTTCCCGACGAGCGCTGAAATCAGCCAGTTGAGCGATCCGAGCCTCCTGGATCGGTGGACGAAACTGGCCGCACTCCGTGAGCAGGTTCTCGCACGCATTGAGCCACTTCGGAAGGACAAGCAGATTGGCAGCTCCCTTCAGGCGAAGGTGGTTCTGTCGGGGACGAAAGACGCGCTGGCGCCGTTGACGCCACACCTTCGCGATCTACCGATGCTCTTCATCGTGTCTGACGTGGAGACCCGGCAGCTGCCGGACACAGGCGGGCAGCAGGAGGCAGGGCTGAGCATCACCATCGAGCGCAGCGGCGGTGTGAAATGCGAACGGTGCTGGCGGTACGTCCCAGCGGTGTCCACCGACCTTGCCTGGGCGGGCCTCTGTGAACGCTGCCACGACGCTCTGGCGGAGCCAATCCATGGCTGACGCCGCCATCACCGCCGCCATACTGCCAAAGCCGCGTCGGATCGAACTGTGGCTGCCGCTTGCCATCGTGGCTATCGATCAAGGGACGAAGGTGATCGTTCGAGAGATGCTACCGTTGTCAAGCAGCGTGTCCGTCATACCCGGCCTACTGGACTTCACGCACGTCCGCAACACGGGCGCTGCGTTCGGCTTCCTGAATGCGGTCGATTTCCCGTTCAAGACGACACTCATTGCGGCAATCGCAACGGCAGCGCTGATCGGGGTTGGCCTGTACGCGGCGAGCCTCTCAGCGCATCAGCTCATCGCCCGGCTCGGGCTCGCGCTGATCGTTGGTGGCGCGGCCGGCAACCTAATCGACCGCCTCGTAGCCGGATCGGTCATCGACTTCGTCGATGTGTACTGGGGCACATTCCACTTCTGGGCGTTCAACGTCGCGGATTCAGCCATTACCATTGGGGTGACGGTCATGCTCCTCGACATGCTGGGCGTGAGGACACATGTATCCACGACTGCTTGAACTGCCCGCACTGCTCGGGTTGGGACCAATCACGGTCTATACGTACGGGGTCCTGTTGGCCGCCGCCTACCTGTTGGGCTTGAAATTCGCCATGGTCCGGGCTCGAGCGCGCGATCTGGACCAAACGCGCGTGTTGGATCTCGGCATCTACATCATCATCAGCGCGCTTCTCGGCGCGAAACTGCTCCTGCTGCTCACCAACCTCCGGTCGTTTCTGGATAACCCGCGCGAACTGGTTTCGCTCGTCTGGTCCGGCGGAGTCTTTTACGGGGGCCTCATTCTCGCGGTCATCGTCGCACTCCTGTACATCCGGCGCATTGGCCTTCCGCTGTGGACGACCTGCGATGTATTCGCACCTGGCATCGCCCTCGGCCATGTCATCGGACGCTTCGGCTGCTTCTTCGCCGGTTGCTGTTACGGCAAGCCGACCAACCGTCCGTGGGGCATCACGTTCACGGATCCGTTCACGGCGATCAACGTCGGCACGCCTCTGAATGTTCGCCTCCACCCCACGCAGCTCTACGAGGCTGGGGCGGAGACATTGATTCTCGGATTGCTGCTGGCAACCGAGTCGCGCGGCCGCAGGTTTCCTGGTCGGACCTTCTGGCTCTACGTTTTCTTGTACGGAATCTCCCGCTATGTCATCGAGATCTATCGAGACGATCCGCGCGGCATGGTCGGAAGTTTCTCCACGTCCCAGTTCATTTCGATGATCCTGGTGCCGCTGGCCGTCGCGATGCTGATCTACCTGGCGCGTCGTGTGAAGCCTGAACCGCGACGCGCCCGCCAAAGGGCGGCGTGACCTTCACCGTCCCAGCTGAAAGCGAAGGCGCGAGGCTCGATCACTTTCTCGTCTCTGTCTGGGCGGAACACTCGCGATCGCAGATTCAGCGCCTCATCAAAGATGGCCGCGTTGAGGTCGAGGGCCGCCCGGCCAAAGCCAATCGACCACTCAGAGCTGGGCAGCACGTCAGCGTCGCGGTTCCAGACCTGATCGATCCCGGTCCAAAGGCCGAAGCGCTCCCGCTGCCCATCGTGTATCAGGACCGGGACGTGATTGTGGTGAACAAGCCCGCCGGCATGGTCGTGCACCCCGCCGCTGGCCACACCGAAGGCACGCTCGTCAACGCCCTCCTGCACCACGTAGACGACCTGAGCGGCATCGGTGGCGAGAAGCGGCCGGGCATCGTACATCGCCTCGACCGCGGCACATCAGGATTGATGGTCGTCGCGAAGCACGATGCTGCTCATGAGGAGCTCGCCCGTCAGTTTCACGATCGTGAAGTTGAGAAAGAGTACATCGCGCTGGTGTGGGGAACGGTGGTGCCAGGACGCCGGATCGACCTGCCCATCGGCCGCGACCCCGGCGATCGCAAAAAGATGTCAGCGAGGGCCAGGCGCAGTCGCGAGGCGGTCACGAGGATTGTTCGAGCCGAGGCGATCGGTCCACTCACGCTGGCACACGTGGCCATCCATACCGGCCGAACACACCAGATACGGGTTCATCTGAGCGCGATCGGCCATCCCATCGTCGGCGACCCCGTGTACGGCGGCCTGAGACGCCGCATACCGGGTGACTTGCGCGCGGTGGCGCGCCTCGACCGCCCTTTTCTCCACGCCAGCCGATTGGCATTCAATCATCCCGTCGAGAAGAGACGCATGGAATTCACGAGCGAGTTGCCCGACGACCTCCAACGCGTGCTCGGGGAGCTGCGAGAGAAACGCCCGACCTGAAGGTCGGGCCTACGAGCATACGTGCCGATTACCAGCATACGTGCCGACGACAGCCTCACCTGAGCTCGGGAGCCATCATCATGGCGATTGTCTACACAAGCCGCGTTTTCTCCGTGGAGGTCGAGCGCGCGCGTTTCCCTAACGGACGCGTGCACGACGTATCGATCGTCCGACATCAACCGTCGGTTGTGCTGATCCCGATGCCGGACGAACACCACGTCACTCTTATTCGCCAGTACCGGCACGCGGTTCGACAAGACCTCTGGGAACTGCCCGCCGGCAGTCTGAATCCCGGCGAAACGGCAAACGAAGCTGCCGTCCGAGAATGCGAGGAAGAAATCGGACTGGTGCCACGGCAGGTCCTGAGGATTCGAGGACTGTTTCCTGCGCCAGGATTCTGCGACGAGGAGTTGATCTTCTTCCGCGTCTCGGACTTGCAGTTTCCCCCGACAGATTCACCCCACAAGCCAGATGACGACGAGGACATTCACGCCGAGACCTTCGCCATCGAGGAGGCCAAAGCCATGGCCGCGCGCGGAACGATCGTCGACCTCAAGACGGCCTACGGCCTGACGCTGATCTGACTAGCCCCCGGCGAGCACTTCCGGCGGGCGGGCATCCGAGAGATGCTCGGCAAACTGGTTGTGCTCGTCAACCAGGATCATCTTGGGGCCGACGCGTTCGTCGGTCAGACAGAATGCCACGATGATAACCGTATCCCCAGGCTGAAAATGTCTGGCCGCCGCTCCGTTGACGACGATCTGGCCAGAGCCTTCCTGGAGTTCGATGGCGTAGGTCTCGATTCGCTGTCCATTGTTGACGTTCCACACGGACACCTGCTCGCCGGAGACGATGTCGGTCAGCTTCATCAGCGCGCGATCGATCCCGATGCTTCCGACATAGCGCAGATCGGCGCCGGTGACCACGGCGTTGTGGATTTTAGACTTGCAGATGACTCGCAGTTTCATGGGACCCTCAAGCCAGACGGCACGGACAATAGATTATCAATGAGACGCGTTCGTCCCACCCACAGCGATCCGGCCACGCGAACCGGCGCCGTCACAGACGTCACGGGCTGCATGTGATCCGGTTCGACGATCTCGAAGTACTCGAGCCGCAGGCTGGGATGGGATGGCACGTGCGTGATGGCCGCCTTCCTGATGGCGTCGGCATCGCGAACGCCCGACACAATTAGGCGATCGGCCTCGCGGAGCGCCTGATAGAGCGCTGGAGCCAGCCGCCGCTCGTCCGGTGTGAGATGCCGGTTGCGTGAGCTGAGAGCGAGGCCGTCTGGTTCCCGGACCGTTTGTACCGCGACGATCGTCACAGGCACAGCGAAATCGGTCACCAGGCGTCGGACGATGGCCAGCTGCTGAGCGTCCTTCTCGCCGAAGTACGCGCGGTCGGGCTGCACGATCTGCAGGAGCTTCATGACGATCGTGGCGACGCCGCGAAAGTGCCCGGGGCGGTGCGGGCCGCACAGGTGATCGGCGAGCCTGCCGACGTCAATCGTGCAGGCTGGTGGCGTTGGATACATTTCAGTGACATCAGGAGCGAACAGGGCGTCCACGCCATGACGCGTACAGAGCTCGGTATCCGCCTCGAGCTGGCGCGGGTACCGGCGAAGATCTTCATCCCGGTCGAACTGGAGCGGATTGACGAAGACGCTGACAACGACGCGCGGGCACTCCCTTCGCGCCTGGTCGATCAACCGGGCATGACCGGCGTGTAGGGCTCCCATTGTCGGGACCAGACCGATGGGTCCAGCCTGACGCCAGCGTTCAGTCTGCTCGCGGAGCGCTCCAATTGCAGTGACGAGGCCGGCCATCTCAGGCGATCGGTGTCGCCTCGGCTCGGATGTGGGTCTCGGGGAACCGACCGGTTCGAACGTCGTCGACATATGCCCCGGTCGCCGAGACAATCGTCTCGGCAAGCCTGGCGTACTGCCTCACGAACGAAGGCACGTACCCGTCCGACAGCCCGAGCATGTCGTGGCTGACGAGCACCTGCCCGTCACAGTGCGGCCCGGCGCCGATGCCAATAGTCGGCACGTCCACGGACGCCGTCACGCGGTGCGCCACCGGAGAAGGGACCGACTCGAGCACGATGGCAAACGCTCCAGCCTTCTGGAGCGCTTCCGCGTCGGCCAGAATCGCGTCGGCTTCCTGCGGCAGGGTTCCGCGTTTTCGATACCCACCCAGCTGATTCACCGACTGTGGTTGCAAGCCTACGTGTCCCATCACCGGGATGCCGATCTCGACCAGACGCCTGACGGCCTCGACAACAGCGCGACCGCCTTCGAGCTTTACCGCGGCCGCGCCGCCTTCCTGGAGCAGACGGCCGGCATTCCGCACCGCTTCTTCCACCGAGACCTGATAGGTCATGAAGGGAAGGTCGGCGATCACCAGCGCGCGACGGACACCTCGCATCACCGCAGCGGTATGGTGAATCATGGCATCGAGGGTCACCGGCAGGGTCGTTTCATAGCCGAGCATGACCATGCCGACAGAATCGCCAACCAAGATGGCGTCAACGCCGGCGCGATCGAGAAGCCCGGCCATTGTGGCGTCGTATGCGGTGAGCATGGCAATCTTCTCGCCACGCTGCTTCTTTCCCTGAAGGTCAGTGGTCCGAATCCGTTTGAGATCAATCATTGGCGTCTCCAGCGTGTTCCATCTCGAGCGCGGCTGCAATCGCACGCAGGCTCGATTCGGGTAAGCCGCGGCGTCGAGCCAGGCCGAGAAGACTGCGCCCCAACGAACGATACAGCGCTCCAATGTCTTTTGGCGCGTCAGGGAGAGCATCCATGTGCAATCGCACCGTTTCGGCGTCGCCTCGTGCGATTGGACCAGTGAGCGCCGCCCGAGGCCCCGACGCCAGCACGTTATTCAGCGTCGCGCGCGACAGTGGTCCAAGGCCGTCCAGGGCGGATTGGGACTCGACGCCAGCTTCCTCCATCAGTCGGACGGCTGCATCGATGAGGGCAACCATCCCATTGCTCGCTATCACGGCACCCGCGTGGTAGAGCGCCATCCGGCCAGGAGCCACGGAGATCTCGCGACCGTTGAGCAGCGCGATGATATCCCGGCCCCAGTCGAGGGCCTCAGGATCGCCTGCGAGGCCGAAGCTGATGCCGTTCAGGTCCTCGACGCCTTGCGCGGGACTGACGATCGTCTGGAGGGGGTGAAGCACTCCGCACGCGCTGCCCGTTCGCTGCAGGGTCATCAGCGCTTCAGGACCTCGCGCGCCGCATGTGTGGAGCGCGACACCAACAAAGCCTGCGCTCGCGAGGGTCTCGGCGACGGCGTTGATTCCCGTGTCCGACGTCGCCACGAGCACCCTTTCGGCACAATGAGGAACCTCCACAAGAGGGACCGCCCCGACCCGCGGGCCCATGAAGGCTGCCGCGTGTTCGGCCTTCGCCGGCGTGCGGCCGGCCACGGCGACGATGGGCTGCCCATGGAGGTACAGCAAACGACCGATTGCCTGACCGACCGCGCCCGTGCCTACGACAGCAATCGAACGACGATCCATGCGTCTATCGGCTCGCGGCGGCCGCCTCAGATCGCCCCAAATCGGCGCGTCACGGTCTGACGGCGACCGACCCTGAGGTCTTCGGTTCCTTGGGCTCCGGCTTTCGCGGACGAAGGTCGGACGAAACCGGCTGAAGCGCGAGCGCCAGCACCTCGTCAATCGTCGAAACCAGGTGGATGGTCATGTCACTGCGCAGTTCAGGCGTCAAGTCCTCGTTGACGTTCTTCGCGTTCATTTTCGGGAGAATCACGTCCCGGAGGCCGACGCGACGCGCCGCCAGCACTTTCTCCTTGACGCCGCCGATCGGCAACACGCGTCCTGAAAGCGTGATCTCGCCCGTCATCGCGAGATCCCCTCGCACGGACCGCCCCGTCAGCTGCGACGCCATCGCCGTCGCCATCGTCACGCCGGCAGAAGGTCCGTCTTTCGGGATGGCACCGGACGGTACGTGGACGTGCATTTCAGCGTTCTTGAAAAAGTCCGGATCGATGCCGTACTCGCGAGCGTGCATTCGCAGCCAGGAGAGCGCCGCACGGGCGGATTCCTTCATGACGTCGCCGAGCTGACCTGTGAGGGTGAGTGAACCGGTTCCCGCCATCCTCGACGCTTCGACGAAGAGTACCTCCCCGCCGCTTGGTGTCCACGCGAGACCAATCGCCACGCCTGGATCCTTGGTTCGCTCCTCCATTTCCTCCTCGAGGAACTTCGGCGCTCCAAGCATCTGCACGACCACGTCGGGAGTGACTTCGATTGCCGACTCGTCGCCCTCGGCGCGCCGGCGGGCGACCTTGCGACAGATTGACCCGATCTCACGCTCCAGATTTCGAACGCCGGCTTCACGGGTGTAGCCGCGAATCACTTGACGTAGCGCGTCCGAGGTGAAGCGGATGTAGTCTGACGTCAGGCCATGGTTCTTCACCTGTTTATCGACCAGGTGCGCGACCGCAATCTCCAGTTTCTCTTCTTCGGTATAGCCCGCGATTTCGAGCACCTCCATCCGGTCCCTCAGGGCCGGAGGAACCGGATCGAGCACGTTCGCCGTGGTGATAAAGAGCACTTCGGACAAATCGAACGGCACATCGAGATAGTGGTCGCGAAAGGTGTTGTTCTGTTCGGGGTCGAGTACCTCGAGCAACGCGGCCGAGGGGTCTCCCCTGAAATCTGAACCGAGCTTGTCGATCTCATCCAGGATGAACACGGGATTCTTCGACTCTGCGCGTCGGAGCCCCTGGACAATCTGGCCTGGCAGTGCGCCGATGTAGGTCCGTCGGTGGCCACGGATCTCCGCCTCGTCGCGCATCCCCCCTAAGGAAACGCGAACGAACTTCCGCCCCAGCGATTCCGCAATCGACCGCGCCAGCGATGTCTTCCCGACGCCGGGAGGCCCAACAAAGCAGAGGATCGGCCCCTTCACGGCAGGGTTCAACTTGCGAACGGCCAGATACTCGAGGATGCGATCCTTGGCCCGTTCGAGGCCCGAGTGATCGGTGTCGAGCACAGTCTTCGTGCGAGCCAAGTCGATGACCTCATCGGTCCGCTTGGCCCAGGGGAGCGCCGCCAGCCAGTCCACATAGGTACGCGAGACCGTGTACTCGGCCGCGGCGACAGGCATTTTCGAGAGACGGTCGAGCTCTCTCAGCGCTTCCTTCTTCACCGCCTCGGGCATACCCGCCGCTTCGATTTTCTCGGCGAGCTCCTCCACCTCCTTGGTCTGGTCGTCGCCTTCGCCGAGCTCCTTTTGAATCGCTTTCATCTGCTCACGCAGGAAGTATTCACGCTGATTCTTGCCGACCTCCGACTGAACCTGGGATTGGATTCGCGAGCCGAGCTCGAGCACCTCGAGCTCCTTGATCAGAATGCGGTTGAGGTTGTCCATCCGCGTCCGGATATCGAGCGTCTCGAGCACCTCCTGTTTGACCGTCGTGCTGATGGTCGAAAGACTTGACGCAATGAAGTCGGCGAGGCGGCCCGGCTCGCTGATATTCGAAGCGAGCGTCTGCAGGTCGTCTGACAAGAGCGGCGACAGCGAGACGACTTGCTGGAAATTGGTCTTGATGTTGCGCGCGAGGGCATCGATCTCGAGACGGTCGTTGTCGTTTGTCCCTTCGGTCGCGGCGTTGACGTTCGCGCGGAGATAGGGCTCGGTCGCGACAACCGAGTCGAGCGCCAGACGGGACAGTCCCTGGACAATCAGTCTCAAGCTGCCGTCCGGCAACTTGAACATCTTGTGGATATGTGTCGCCGTTCCTACGCGATACAGGTCATTCTCGCCCGGATCGTCGACGCTCGCGTCGCGCTGCGTAAAGACCGCGATCAGCTTGCCATTGGCGATCGCATCGTCAATGAGGCGGACGGAACTCTCGCGCGCCACCGCAAGCGGCATGAATGAATTGGGGAAGAGCACGGTGTCCCGGAGCGGAAGGACGGGCAGCTCTGTCGGAAGCGACAGGGGCCGCTCGCCGACCGGGATGTCGTCAGTCTTGAGATCCTCGATGTGATCGCTCATGGCGACCTCCGAAGTTCTCGCCCGGACCCGGTCGGTCTGCGATCGGGTGGAGCGTTGGTTTTCTATCTGGGAAGCGCCGGTGGGAAGACGCGGGCTCCACCACCGGCGGAGCCCGCGTCGTGGGTCGCCAGTCTTACATGTCGAGGAACAGAGCCGAAGTGCCACGCCGCGCATTCATATGACGCTCGCGCTGCTCGGCCACTTCCCTGGCCTCTTCGCAATCCTTACACCGAACTGCGAACGGGAGTGCCCGCAGCCGTTTCTCAGCAATCTCCTCGCCGCACTCGAAGCAGTTGCCGTAGTTGCCCTGCTCCAAACGCGACAGCGCATCATTGATCTTGTTCAGTGTCTCAGACTTCATCTGAATGAGCGCGAACTCGATCTCTTCCTGGATGTCGGCCTCAGAACTCTCGACTGCGTCCAGCACCTCGTTGACCTTTCCCCCCCAGGTACCTTCCGCCCGAACGTCGCGCATTTTGCCCTGGACCTCAGCGTGGATCTCTTGACGCCGATCCTCAAGCATGCCCTTCAATTCAGTGTAGCGGGCCCTCGTTTTGGCCGCCGCTCCCGTTGTCAAATTCTCCCTCATGGTCGCCGCTCCTTCTCGCCCGGAACGCCGGGCCGTCGCCGCCTAAGATTGCCGGGCACTATGCAAATGATTGGCCAATGCTAACATGGTGTAGAGTCATGTCACAAGCGACAACCTTCAGCTGCTGCCTGGGAATGAAGGGTCATCCGACTTCAAGCGTCTTGACCCATTCCTTAGCTAGCTCAAGTAGTAAAACGTAATAAGATACTATCTACCAGCTACTTACAGTAAACAATTATCTGGAGTGGACCGTTCGTTCAAACTTGTGCACGTTTAGACGCAGTTGGGGCGCAATCGGTTCGGCGAGCAATGGCAAAGCTTTGTCCGCTTTGGGAGACGACAGGAGTGTCTTAAAATCAACGAGGCGAGACAAAGCTGTTCCCACCACAGCCATCCCATTCACCACGGCCATACAATATGAACGCTGTGAACTGCCCACTCTGTGGCAAGAGAAAGGCCCGTCGCGCCTGCCCTGCCCTCCGAAGCGAGATTTGTGCGTTCTGCTGCGGCACGAAACGACTCACAGAAATCCAGTGCCCGAAGGACTGTCCTTACCTTTCCACCGCCCGGGAACACCCTCCGGCGGCCTTCGTCCGCCAACAGCAGCACGACATCGCCCTCTTGCTGCGGTACATGCGCGATTTCAGCGAAGGACAGTCGCAACTCTTTCTGATGGCTGGCGCCTTCATCGCTGGCTACCAGCCGCCCGAACTGCACACGCTGCTCGATGAGGACGTGGCTGGGGCCGCAGCCGCTCTGGCCGCGACCTACGAGACCGCGGCGCGAGGGGTCATCTACGAACACCGGCCGGCGTCAGCTGCCGCAGAGCGTCTCGCCGCAGCGCTGAAACCGCTTTTTGAGAATGCGCGGGGTAACAGGGGGAGTGTCTTCGAGCGCGACGCGGCGGTGGTCCTGCGCCGAATCGAGGAGGCCGTGGGAGAAATCCGCGGGCTGGCGACAGAAAATCGACGGCCATTTCTGGATCTGCTGGGTCGGACGATTCACACGCGTGATTCTTCAACCAAGGCCGAGTCTGAGCCCTCGCGCTTGATAGTCCCGTAACCGACTCTATATACTTGATGTTTGCCTTGAGAAGCTGAGAGCTGTCAGCTTGAAGCGCTCAGGGTGCCGCTCTCGGCCGTTGCGATCGATGCAAACCGCTGAAACACGGCGAGATCCGAGGATTGAGTCATGGCAAAACGATGTGAAATCTGCGGCAAGGGTCCGGTCGTCGGCCGACAGGTCAGCCACGCCCACAATGTCAGCGCCCGGCGGTTCGAGCCCAACCTTCAGGTCGTGCGGGCTGTCGTCAACCGTGGCATCAAGCGAATTCGCGTCTGCACGCGGTGTCTACGGTCGCGCAAGGTGGTCAAAGCGGCGTAGACAGGAATGAAGTCCACGATCACGAGCCCCGATGCCCCGAAGGCGATCGGGCCTTACTCTTCCGCCATCCGTTCCGGACAGCTGCTATTCGTCTCCGGGCAGGTGCCGGTTGATCCTGTAACGGGTCAGATGGTGGGCGGCGACATCGCGGCACAAACGCAGCGAGTGCTCGACAACATCGGCGCCCTGTTGCGGGCCGGCGGCCTGACGTTCGCCGACGTCGTGCGCACAACCGTCTTTCTCGCGGACATGAGCGACTTCGCCGCCATGAACGATGTCTACCGGTCCTATTTCTCGGAGCCATATCCGGCGCGATCAACGATCCAAGCCGCCAGGCTGCCAAGAGACGCGCGCATCGAAATCGACGCCATCGCATCGTACTAGCCTGGATTGGATGCCTCAAGACGCGGAGGTGGCACAGTCCACGACGCGGCGGCGGGCCTGCGGCGAATCCGTCGCCTGAGCTAGTGACTTACGCTGTCGGTGCGCGAGACGTCGATGACGCCATTGACGCCGCGCAGCGACTTGATCACTTTTTCGAGGTGTTTCAAGTCGCTGATCTCGACGGTCATATCGATGCGTGCTCGATGTTCGTCCCCGGCGGAGCGCGCTTCCATGTTCTTGATATTCGTGTTGATATCGGCAATTCTGGCACTGACGGCAGCCAGCAGGCCCTTTCGATCCTCCACTTCCATCGTCAACTTCACCGTGTAGTTCACGGCCGGCTCGCCGCCGGCGCTCTTGTCCCATTCAACGGCGATGCGGCGCTCCGGATCATAGAGAAGATTGAGCACATTCGAACAGGTTGCGGAATGCACGGAAACGCCCTTGCCGCGCGTGATGTATCCGACGATCTTCTCGCCGCGAATCGGGTTGCAGCAGCGCGCCCGGAACACTAGCACATCGTCCGCGCCGGTGACCTTGATCTTCTCCTCGCCGCCTCCGAACGCGCGCCGAACGACGGCGCTGACCATGCCTTCCGGCGGCTTCTCACGCAGTCGACCCGCAGGTACCAGCCGGCCAAGGAGCTGTTTGGCCGACAACGTGCCGTAGCCAATGAGGGCGAAGAGATCTTCCGGTGTTTTCGCGCCGGCCTCGGTTTGTGCCTTGGTGAATGCCTCGGTCTCCTGGACGCCCTTCGGACTGACGTCGTACTTTCTCGCCTCCTTCTCGAAGACCTTGCGGCCAAGATCGATGGCGCGCGTGCGCTCCTCCAGCCGTATGAGGTGCTTGATCTTGTAGCGCGCGTGCGAGGTGACGACAAAATTCAGCCAGTCACGGCTCGGTTTGTGACCTGGAGACGTGACAATCTCGACAATGTCTCCGTTCCGGAGGTGCGCGCGAAGCGGCACCATCTTGCCATTCACGCGGGCGCCGACGCACTGGTGGCCGACATCGGTATGAATGGAGTATGCGAAGTCGATCGGCGTGGCTCCGCGCGGGAAAGCCTTCCCAAGCCCCTTCGGCGTGAAGGTGTAGACCTCCTCCTGATACAAATCCACCTTGAGGTGCTGAATGAACTCCTGCGGATCGCGCACCTCCTGCTGGTACTCGAGCAGTTGCCGCATCCACTGAAAGTAGCGCTCGTCCTTCTGATCCCCGACGCGCCCCTCTTTGTATTTCCAGTGCGCGGCAATCCCCTCCTCGGCCATGCGATGCATTTCCATGGTACGGATCTGGAGTTCGAATGGCATGCCCCGATCGCTGATCACGGAGGTGTGCAGCGACTGATACCCGTTCGGCCGCGGCATCGCAATGAAGTCCTTGATCCGGCCCGGCACGGGCGACCACGTCTGGTGGATGATGCCAAGCGCCGCGTAACAGTCCTTCACGCTGCTGGTGATAACACGGAGCGCAATGAAGTCGTACACCTGATCGAGCTCGATGCGCTGCGCTTTGAGCTTCTGATGAATACTCCACAGTCGCTTGATCCGGCCGTCGATCTCGACGACCGGCACCTGCGCTTCTGCCAGCTTGGCGGCGATCGTCTTCTTCAACTCGCCGATCAGCCCTTCGGTCGCGCGGCGCTTCAGGTCGACCTCGGTGCGCAGCGCTTC
>ORMF011273653.1_pt1 | contig 20430 bp, 25 predicted proteins | sample 1779871 | NCBI WGS metagenome assembly ORMF01 (sample SAMEA104232316, study PRJEB22302) | groundwater metagenome | biome: forest; feature: aquifer; material: groundwater | place: USA | collected 2011-08-07 | depth 5.4 m | reverse complement strand
GGGTAATCACTCTTGAGAAGGGGAGATCTTTTCTAACCTTTTTTCTAGTTTTTCGATCCTTTTGGCATAGTCAGCAATTTTTCTTAAGTGTACTTGTTGCTTATTGTATTCAGCTATGGGAAGAGCGGGAGCTCCTGAGTAGGCTCCTTTAGTGGTTACAGATTTGCTAAAGCCACTTTTAGAAGCTAGCATGATACCATCACCTATTTCGATGTGTCCTACGATGCCGCATTGACCTCCTATTACAACGTGTTTCCCTGTTTTAGAAGAGCCTGCGATTCCTGTTTGAGCCACAATGATATTATGAGGACCAAGGTGGACATTATGTCCAATTTGCACGAGGTTGTCGATTTTTGTTCCTTTAGAAATTAAGGTCTTTTTGAACCTTGCTCGGTCAATTGTGGTATTAGCGCCAATTTCTACATGATCTTCGATTTCTACGATCCCTAGTTGATCAAGTTTGCTATGAACGCCTTCAGCACTTGTTGAAAAACCAAATCCACAAGATCCGATGACAGCGCCTGGTTGAATGACAACATGGTTGCCTAAGATACATTTTTCTCTTAAGGTAACATGAGGATGGATAAGGCAGTGGTGACCTATCTCTACTCCAGCCCCTATTGAAACATGGGAAAAGATTTGTGTGTGATCATCAATTCTAGCTCCATGGTCGATTGTCACATAAGGACCAATCAGCACATCTTTCCCTAAGATAGCAGAAGGGTGGATGATGGCTGTTTCATGAATGCCAGAAAAACCAGTTTTATTATAAGGGCTACTTAAAAACAAGGTGGCAATTTCTTGAAAAGCAAGAGAGGGGTTTTGACAAAGAAGGTAATTTCTCCCTTCTGGTCTATCTAGGGCGGGGGGGATAAAAACCACCCCAGCCTTAGAGCGAATCATAGATTCTTTATAACGCAAATTAGCTAAAAAAGAAGCATCTTCAGAAGAAGCGGACTCTAAAGACTCAACACCCGTAATAAGGTGATTTGGATCTCCAATGAGTTCTGCTTTTATTAAGGTTGCTAGTTCTTGTAATGTATATTTTTTAGCTTCTTGCATAAAAAAGATCCTATTTTTCTGTTTTTGCTTGGTTTTTCATGTCTTCATCGTAGCGGCTGTCCATCTCTTTAACAACATCTGCTGTGACGTTTAAAGAAGGACTAGCATAAAAACAAGCTTCTTGGTTGAAGATAGCCTCTAGTTTTTTGGCTTGAGCTACAGTTTCTGATGCAGAGGCTATTTTAGCGCTGATTTGTTGTACAATTTTCATGTTCGTTTGGTTGAGTACTTGGTAGTACTGATTTTGATAACGCATGAGTTCTTCGTTTAAAAGACGTACTTTTTCCCTCAGTTCGCCATCAGCTTCAGGAGAAAGGCCATCCATGTATTCAGAGTCGTTGATCTTCCCTGCTAGATCGTTAAGTTCTTTTTCTGTAGCCTCTAGGTGAGCTCCTAATTGTTTTTTAAGGTTTTCAAAGTTAGCTTGCTCAGATTTTCCTACTTTAGAATCGGAAATACAGGTAGCAAAGTTGACGACACCGATATCGGCACATAATCCTGAGGATAGAGCGCAAAGAACTAGTAATTTTTGGAACATTTTTTTATTCATACAAAACTCCTTATGTTAAAATTGACCACCCATAGAGAAAAAGAATTCTTTCACTTGGTTATGACTTTTAGGGTTTACGGGAATACCATATCCTACGACTAAAGGTATTCTGTTAAGTAAATCGATTCTGGCTCCGATACCATAACTCATGCGCATTTTAGGGATCTGAAACCTGTGCATAGAAAGAGCTCCAGCATCTGCGAAGACAAATAGGTCGAGCATCTTGACGACTTCTTGTAGGTATTCAATAGATAAGAGAGTAGAGGAAATTCCTCCCTTAGGATCGTGAGTCTTAGAAAATGCAGGCCCGAGCTTAAAGGGCTTATAACCCCTTACGCTATTTTCGCCTCCCATGAAGAAACGCTCCCCCATAGGGACATCAAAAGGTTGATGTGTTTTTAAGACAGGTTCAATAAAGCGAAGATCAAAGCGATATTTCATAGTACCACGACGCCATAGAGGGGTATAGTAGGAGTTGATGTAGCCGAAACGTAAAAAGGCAAAGTCTCCTCCGACACCGGCAAATTCTCCTTCAATAAAGGATCTAAACCCTCTTCTTGGCTTCATAGCACTATCTGTTGAGTCAAAGGTAATAGAAGATCCTACAGCAGAGATGAGTCCGCTAGACCCGGCTTGGCTTTGTTCCTGAGATGTGGTATTTTGGCTGATATGAGACATTGTATGTTTGATTCGATACTTAGTCCCAAAGGTCCAAAAGGGATTTAAAGGATAAGAGGCGAAAAGAGAGCCCCCAATGTTATTGATGTGATAGTCACTAGATTGTAGATCGCTTCTAGAGTAGGTAGTTTCAAAGCCAACTCTCCATAGGGTGTCTCTAAAATAAGGGGTCATCCAAGAAACAGTATAAGATGTTTGTTTAGATCCGAAGCTTGCTTTAGCTCGTACAAATTCCCCCCCGCCTCGGATGGCGGAAAGACCATCTTTAAAGATACGAGGAATCCCAGCATAGTTAAAATTGCTTTCAACGAGGTCTAGTCCTCCAAAGATGTCATCTGCTGTGCTAAATCCAAAAAACAAACTGATGTTACCTGTTGTTGTTTCATCGACTTCGATGTAGACATCTCGATAGTTTTCTCCAAGAAGGACATCATCTTGTGTCCTTACAGCGTAGACGTTAACACTTTTAAAATATCCGATGCTTTCTAGTCTTTGTTGAGTGCTCTTAAGTTTAGCTGAATCAAAGGTTTCTCCGGGGACTAAAAGAGATTCGCGTAAAATCACATGAGCCTGAGTCTGGGAATTACCGACAACATGTACAAGACCTATTTTATACTGCTCTCCTTCTGAAATCCAAAATTCTACATTATAGACGGTCTCATTGGATACAAGTTTTGTTTCGTACTGAACATTAGCCTCTATATATCCTTTTCTACCGCAAAGGTCTTTGATGTTTTGTGCTGTTAGACGTAAGTTCTCTGGAGAGTAGATATCTCCAGGTCTTGCAATAAATCGTTTTTCTACTTCTTCATCTGAAAAGATTTGGTTGCCGTTGAACGTGATTTTACCAAAATGATAAATGGGTCCCCTATCAGCCGAAATGTCTATAATGATCTTTCCATCGCTTTCCGCTTCTCGAACAGAGATTTTTACTTTAGCGTCAGCATAGCCTTTATTTTGTAGATAGTTTGTAATTGTCAATTGATCTTGTTCTAGAGCTTCTTCTCTATAGATGCCAGAGCCGGTTACCCAGCTAAGGAGTAGATTATATTTTTTTGTGTAGATCATTTCTAAAAGTTCGCTCTGCTCATCTTTGGTAAAACCAGTTAAGACGATGTTTTCACTCTTACCAGAGCGTCCTTCTTCTATAGTGATATCTATATCAACTTCATTTGTTTTGGAATCTAGATTCGCTTTGTATTGTAGTTGAGATTCGAAATACCCTTTTTTAATGTAATATTCTTTTAGTTTGTTGAAAGCCTTGGTAAAAGCTTGTCTATTAAAGGTGGAATTAGGTTTGATGCCGAGCTCTTTTTGGAGAGTCTTTGTCTTGATATGTTGGTTCCCTTCCCAGTGAATGGATCGAATAGAGGGTCTTATCCATATCTTGAGGGTGATATAAAGAGCTCCATTATGAACCTCTAAGAGGGGTTCTATTCTATCATATTCTTCAGAAAGAGTTTTTAAATCTTCATCGAATGTGAGTTGGGAAAAAGGATCCCCAGTTCTTGTTTTTAGCTTGTTTAACACGGTGCTGTTTTCAAAAGAGGCATTCGGAGGCAATTGCTCCACAACGACTTCGATGTTTCCTACAGCCATTCGATCATACGAGGCTGAGATGGGTGAGGAGACATCTCCTTGCAGGGGAAGATGTGCTGCAGTAAAGCAAAAAACGGATAGATAGGTTAGGACTCGTTTACTCATTGGTAACTCTCTAGTGAATAGATTTTTCTGTTAAGTCGGCTCATGATAATGAAATGTTAGGAATATTTGCAAGAACGGCTAAAATTGAAGTCTTCCTAATAGAGCTCTTGTTAGGGTGCCAGGATCTACATAATCCAGTGCGCTACCAAGAGGAATGCCAAAGGCAAGTCTAGAAATAGATAGGTTCCAATTTTTCATTTCTTCCTTTAAAAAAAGGGCTGTAGCATCCCCCTCTAAAGTAGAATCCAACGCTAAAATAACATCTTTGATGTTATGTAGCTCGATTCTATTCTTAATTTTTTGCACATCGATTTTTTCTATATTTTGTCCCTGTAAAGGGGAAAAGACTCCTCCGAGGACATGATACAGTCCTTTAAAAACGTGAGTTTCTTCAATAGGGTAGATATCTTTAGCATAGGATACAATACAAAGAGCCTGAGGGTCTCTTTTGGTTATATCACAAAATTCACAAGTTTTATCTCCCTTTAAGCAGTGGCAAGTAGGGCAATGCCCTATCTCTTTAGAAAGGGATGAGATGGTTTGAGAGAAAAGATCTAAAGATTCTGCATTCCACTCAATCAGCCTAAAGGCGTAGCGTTCTGCTGTTTTAGCCCCAACTCCAGGGAGTTTCCTGAGTTGGGCAATCATTTTTTGAATTGGAGGGGGAAGTTTTGACATGCTATCCTGGTTTTTTTTAATTAGGATTTAACCATAGAAGGGGAAAAAGTAGAAGAATAAAAAAGTTTGTTAAAACTTGTCTTTGTTAGAGGTGGTTTGAATTTCATCTATCCAATGCAAGAAAAACTCTTTAGACCAGTTTCGTGTAATAGCTTCTTGATCTCGAATAAAGTGAATGACATCTTCTATTGCAGAGGAAACATCTAATTGATTAATCCGTTCTTTAGCTATTTTTAAGAATGCTTCACGGTCTAATTCTTGGACTTGTCCATTTAATTTTGAAAATAGAGTTAGGTTCAGGGGGATTTTTCGTCGAATAAACCAGACTACATCATACCAGTCGCGTCCTTTTACTCGTCCTTTCCATGCACGAAAAAGAGCAGCATGCATTTTTCCTGCAAAAAGACATTCTTCATTTACACATTTAATAGATACAGCAATAGGTTGGGATAAAAATTTCTGTTCGTAAGAAAATCCGGGAGTTGGATCTGTGTCTATTTCAATTTTAATGCGAATCAAGGTATCTGAGTGCACGCCTTTTAAAAGATTTGAATGAACTCCAATTTTTAAAAGTTCTTGAACCGTTTGAGTTTTTAAAAAAGCAGATTTTACAGCTGTTTGAGTTTTTTTTTCTTTTTCTATAAAAGACACATCAAAACCAAAAGAGGCAAGTTCATTTTTAATTACCTCCCCAAAAGGCTGCCAGCTCCAATTTGGATTGGGTGTGAGTAGCGTAAAATCAAGATCTTCGGAGAAACGATCGAGGTTGTAAAAAATTCGAAGAGCCGTTCCTCCATAGAAAGCTGCATGTTCAAAAAACTTTCCACGCCATAATCCAACGAGAGCGATTTCTTGCAATATTTCACGGAGAGCTTGCTCGTGCTCTTGTAATGAATGACACTCGTATCGTTCTAACATTTGTTTAATAGCGTTATTTATCATAAGATTCCCTGCATTGAATAAGATAATTAATGGCCGTATGAGGATGAGCCTGATAGATGGTTTTTAATAATTCTAGATCTAGATCTTTCAGGTCTTCTTCTTCTACTCTTAAATCTTCGAATAAAATTTCTTTAAAATGCTTTTTAGATGAAAAAGCACCCCTACGCAGAACTAATAAGTCCGCAAGAGCTTTTTCTTTAGTTGCCATTAAGGCTTGTTGTTGATCGGAGAATTTAATCAAGGTGACGCCAACAGAAAAAACGTGTCTAGGAAGAAGGTTATATGTGAAAAGCCCAATAGGTGTTGAAAACTGTTTGGAACGTTGAGTAGTTACACTTGTAATGGTTGTTACTTTTTCAGGAATTAAGCGATAGTATTGGCAAGCCCACTCTAAAGATACATAGGAAGGTCCGTAAATCATATTGGCGAGAACTTCAGGAGAATAGGGGTGTCTTGCAAATTTTTCCCCAAAAATATAAATTCCTTTTTTGATTCGAACTAAAGCTTTTATTTTTAGTAGATTATGTATTTTTACTCGTGGATTGCCATATTCTTTAAGACAATCCATGACAAATCCATAGTCTAGTTCTTCTCCGGGGGCCTTATTCAATAAGACTAAGAGCCCTTGATCAATCCCTGAAAACATTCTCATATTATACCAGTATGTTAACATAATGATAACATACTGGTTGTTTTATGCAACATTTAAGTAGAAAAAAGTGGTTTGGCGATTACGGGAATTCTTTTTTTATGTTATAGAAGTGAAGGTCAATAAACCTCCTGCGGTAGGAATAGCTCAGATTGAGGAGCAAAAATACTATACTCACTTGCTACACTTTCGTAAACCTATTCACGCTGTTGGAATTTTCTTTCATTGAAAGAAAACGGACGCAGAGGGGGTAAGTGATTTTTCTATCACCTATGCCACTAAAATACTGTAGGTTAGTGAAGCGTTCTAATCTGTTGGTTGTGTATGAATTATTTTTTTTATCATGTAATAATTCTTCTTCCGTTTTTTTCTAGGGGACGTTAGAATTATTGCAGTCAAAGTTAACTGTTTTATTCGAGGATGTCTATGTCAGTGAAAGCGAAAATTGTGGGAACCGGTTCTTATTTACCTGAAAAAGTGCTTACAAATCAGGCTTTAGAGAAGATGGTAGATACTTCAGATGAGTGGATTGTGTCTAGAACGGGAATGAAAGAGCGAAGAATTGCAAGAAAAGATGAGTTCACCTCGGATATGGGCTATGAAGCTGCTGTTAAGGCCTTGGAAGATGCTAAAATTTCTGCTAACGAGATAGATTTTATTTTAGTAGCAACCCTTACTCCCGACTATGCCTTTCCAAGTACTGCCTGTTTATTGCAGGCACGCCTTAAAGCTGATAAAGCAGCAGCAATGGATATTCAAGCCGCCTGTACAGGATATTTATATGCGCTTTCTTTAGCTAAGAGTTTTGTGGAATCTGGCGTGTATAATACAGTGCTTGTAGTTGCTTCAGAAAAGCTCTCTTCTATTGTTAATTATAAAGATCGAAATACCTGTATTTTATTTGGCGATGGGGCCGCCGCTTGTGTTGTTAGCTCTCGAGCTAAAAAACAATGTCTTTGCCTTAGTAAGGTCTCTTTAGGGGCTGATGGAACTTTATCTGATCTTCTAATGCTTCCTGCAGGCGGAGCTAGAGCTCCAGCTTCCCTTGATACAATTGCAGCGGAGTTACACTTTCTAAAAATGGAAGGGAAAGAAGTCTTTAAGCATGCCGTTCGAAGGATGGAATCTTCGAGTAAAGAGTGCATGGATTACTTAGGGCTAGAGGAAAAAGATATCAATTGGATCGTTCCTCATCAGGCAAATATGAGAATTATTGAAGCGATTGCTAAGAGATTTAATGTATCTATGGAAAAAGTATATATAACGATTCATAAGTATGGAAATACCTCCGCTTCCTCCGTAGGAATTGCTCTAGATGAGCTCCTTAAAGAAAAAGAGCTGCAAATAGGGGACAATCTTCTTTTAACAGCTTTTGGAGCCGGACTGACTTGGGGATCTGCTATTTTAACAGTAGAGGGGAAAAATGAGTAATCACAAAATATGTTTTTTATTTCCTGGACAGGGATCTCAATACGTGGGTATGGGAAAAGACTTTTATGAGAAATTTGAAGTAGCTAGAAACATATTTGTTAAGGCAGATGAGATTTTAGGGAAGAACTTTTCCCGTCTTTTATTTGAAGGACCTATGGAAGAGCTAACGTTAACAAAAAATAGTCAGCCTGCTATTTATGTGATGAGTTTTGCTATCTACCAAGTGTTTTCATCGATGTACCCCAATATAGTTCCCTATGCATGTGCCGGTTTAAGTCTTGGTGAATATACAGCTTTAGCGGTGAGTGGAAGAATCTCTTTTGAAGAGGGTTTAAGGCTTGTTGCTAAAAGAGCTTGTCTTATGCAAGAGGCTTGTGAAGCCTCTTCCGGCTCCATGCGAGTTGTTTTAGGAATGGAGGAATCTTCTATTAGCCCTATTTTATCTTCTTTAGAAGATATTTGTATTGCTAACGTAAACTGCCCAGGCCAAGTAGTGATTGCGGGTACAAAATCTGGACTAGAAGAAGCCTCTTTAAAGTTAAAGGAAGCTGGAGCTAAAAGGATTTTACCTCTTGAAGTGTCAGGAGCTTTTCATAGCAACCTTATGATGTCTGCCAAAGAAGGGCTTACCCCGTTTTTACTGAAAGCTGAGCTAAAAGATAATTCTATTCGATTTGTGATGAATACTGTAGGGGATTTTGTAGAGGATCTTCAAAAGATTCGTCAGAACCTAATTTCTCAAGTTACAGAGCCTGTCTATTGGCAAAAAGGGATTCTTGCGATGGAGCGAGCTAGTGCAACCCATTTTATTGAAATGGGCTGCGGAAAGACTTTGCAAGGGATGAATAAGCGAATAGGGGTAAAGGCTCCAACGTATAGTATAGAAAAAGTAGAAGAATTGGCGAATATAGAGGAGTTTATCCATGTTACTACTTAAAGGGTTAAAAGCGGTTGTCACCGGCGGGACTACAGGGATTGGAAGAGAGATTGCTAAAGCTTTTGCAGCAAAGGGCGCTCATGTTATTATACTTGGGACAAATGAAGAAAGAGCGCAAGAAACTTTAGAAGAATTGCAAAAATGTAAGTCAGTAGAAGATCAAAAATTCGATAGAAGGTTAGTGGATGTAGCTAACAAGTCTGCTATAGCTGCTTTATTTGCTGATTTAGGCCCAATTGACATCCTTGTCAACAATGCAGGGATCACTCGAGATGGTCTTTTAATGAAGATGTCAGAAGAAGATTGGGATGCTGTTTTAGATACGAATTTAAAATCTGTTTATAACACCTGTCAAAGTGTTATTAGAGGGATGATAAAAGAACGCTTTGGTAAAATTATTAATATCTCTTCTGTTGTAGGGCTAATAGGCAATGCTGGGCAATCAAATTATGCTGCATCCAAGGCAGGAATGATTGGATTTACCAAGGCTTTAGCCCAAGAAGTAGCTTCTAGAGGAATAACAGTCAACTGCATTGCTCCCGGATTTATTCAGACTCGTATGACGGATGTGTTGACAGAAGCTCAGAAAGAGGTTATCCTTAAAAAGATTCCAATGGGAAAGCTTGGAACTTGCGAAGATATAGCTAATGCCGCTGTTTTTCTTGCGAGCTCGCTTTCTAATTATATTACAGGTCAGGTTCTTACGGTAGACGGCGGAATGGTCATGTAGTAAAAGATTTAATGTATATTTTGAACTTTAAGGAAAAAAACATATGTCAGTAGAAAAAGAAGTAATAGATATTGTTGTTGAGCAACTTGGCGTAAATCCAGAAGATGTAACTTTGCAAAAATCTTTCGTAGAAGATTTAAATGCGGACTCTTTGGATCTTACAGAGCTCATCATGACATTTGAAGAAAAATTTGGTTTTGAAATTTCAGAAGAAGAAGCTGAAAAATTAAGAACTGTTGGCGATGTTGTGACTTATATCACAAAAAAAGCTGGTTAATCTAAAAAATAGGCTCAGGAGTTCCTCCTGGGCCTATTTCTCTTTTTTTTCTTTCTTAAGGAGTCTTTTCCATCCTTCAGCGGTTAAAACTCTAACCGGTTCCTCTTTTTTTTCTTTTTTCTCTTCTTTAGGTTTTTTTTCCCGCATTTGATAATCCTCATTTTTAAGCACGTCTTCTACTATTAATTGTGTATTCTTTTTAATAGACTGTCAATTAATTATATTTTTTATTTAATATTTATTTCATATTTGGTTGTATTTTAATTGTTTAATGTTCTAGTTATGTTTTTTTAATTGTATATTAAATAGTTTAATTACAAAACCAGAGGTAAAAAAACAGATTTTCTACTTTTTTACATACAAGGAGGCAAACGATATTAAAATCTTGTGATTTAGAGGCCCTTACATTTACACTGTCTGTAATGAGGTTTTTATGTCTAAGATAGAAGTGTTGTTTGAGGGGGGGGCCTCTACGTGCTCTACCCGAATAGATAGTGGGGCTAAGATTAAAACGGACTTACAGATGGAGTTTTCTCCTATAGACCTTTTTTCTGCTTCTTTGGGTTCTTGTTTTATCACTATTTTATCTCTTGTCGCAAAGCGGCTTGCTGTTGATATCACAGGAAGTAGGGTAGAGGTCATGACAGAGATGAGTAACTTAAGTCCAAGAAGAGTTGGAAAGATGCAAGTGCATTTTTATTGTCCAAGAAGGTTCACAAAAGAGATAGAAGAGCAGTTAGAAAACTCTGCAAAGTCGTGTCCCATCCATTATTCTCTCCATCCGGACCTTATACAAGAATTTATCGTTAGTTGGGGGACTCCTTGAAATTTCAGCAGCTTACCGCATTAGAAAAGCATCTAGAGTCGAGTTTTACCGGAGAAAAGTTTGCTAGGTCGTATTTGATTGTACATTCTCAAAGAGATGAAAGACGAAAGCTACTTGAAAAAATTAGTCAACAAATAGCAGCCTTAAGAAAGGCTGAAGTATTTTTTCAAGAGGGGCGGGACTTAGATTTTGTTTATAATACGTTAGGAACCCCTTCTTTATTTGGCGATCCAGAAATTATTGTCTGGGATAGCTCCAAAAGTTTATCTGAAGAGGGAGAAGAAAAGCTTCTTCGCTATATAGCAAATCCATCTCCTTGGGCTTTTTTATTGATAGGAGCTGATTCTTTTAAACCTTTTTCTTCTTTGTACGCAAAGGCTTCTAAGGACTTAGTTGTTTTGGATTTGGCAGAAGAAAAACCTTGGGATAAAGAAAAAAGACAGCAACAAGAGATCTTACAAAAGGTGAAGCAAGAAGGGAAAAGCATTATGCCAGGGGCTCTTGCAAGGTTGCTTTTATTGAGTGAAGACTCCTTAACTTTAGAGTCAGAACTCATGAAGGTGATTTCTTATGTGGGAGATCGTACCTCTATTGTAGAAAAAGATGTAGAGGCTGTGACAACGGTTCCTCTTGTGGCTAGATGGCAGATGGCAGAGGAGCTTATTTGGGAAAAAGGGAAGGACTATGAGATAGAAGACCTCTCAGCTCTTTTAGCTCTTATAGGGCAGATCCGTTTCTTATTGCATCAGGCAAGGCGGGTTAGCGCCTGTGTCCAAGAGAAGAAGAGTCCAGAAGTTATCATGAAATCTATTAATATAAGATCGGCCGCTTTGCAAAAAACTTTGCAAAGGATAAAAAACTCTAAAGAAGGGTACTTTAACTCAGCTTTAGCCATGCTTTGTGATCTTGAGGTTTTATGTAAGAATAGTGCTTTAGATCCAAGCTTTTTATTTCATTATTTATGCATGCAATTTGCTCAACTTAAGAGTGATTATGTCAGGTAAAAAACCCTATTTAGTATTACTCCCGAATTTCCTTTCCGAAGAAGCCTCTTTAGAAACATTGCCTGCTATAGTAGGACAAAAAGTGTCTTGTTTAGATGGGATCATTGCTGAAAATGAAAAAGAGGCAAGAAAGTATTTAAAGCATTTTTCTTTTAAAGAAGGGAAGACCTTTAGAGATATCCCCATTCGCCTATTAAATGAACACACCTCTAAAGAAGAGCTCCAAGAGCTTCTAATCCCTATCCTTCAAAGTGAAACTTGGGGGATTATCTCAGATGCTGGCTTGCCCTGCATCGCAGATCCAGGGGCTCAGTTAGTAGCCTTAGCTAAACAAAAGGGGATACAAGTAGAGGCTATTTCAGGACCCTCTTCCGTATTTTTGGCTTTGATGTTATCTGGTCTTTCAGCCCAACGGTTTTTCTTCCAAGGATACCTAGAAAGAGACCCTGAGAAGCTTCGTGCTGAAATACGTGTATTAGAAAAAGAGTCTAAGCAAAGAAAATGTACACAAGTCTGCATAGAAGCGCCTTATCGTTCTTTAAGTCTTTTTACAGCCTTAGTACAGACTCTAGAAGATAGTACGAAGCTTTCTATCTCTTGTGATCTAACTTCTAAGACAGAGATGAGTGAAACACTCCCTATTCGGCAGTGGAAAAAAAGAGCAGAGCCAGATCTGCAAAAAAAGCCGACTATTTTTCTATTTAACGCTAGCGAATAAGACAGGTGTTAAGTTGACATCCTCTCCTAAGAAGAGAGGATGTCAATAGGATATTACTTAAGATCTGAACCCAGCTTTAATTAGCTCAGCATTGATTTCTGGGTAGATAGTAGGGTGAAGATTCATTAGTTTTTTTAAGTCAGTCAAAAAATGAAAACGATCATGACTTTCTCTTATTTGTTCAAAAGAAAATAGCTTCCACCCAATGATGTTTGCTAGACCATCATGAAGTTTAATGGCTTCATCATAACTTAAAGACGCACATTCTATTTTAAGCCGTTCTTGATTCAATTCTTTTGGAGAGGGGAGTTTGTAAAAGCCATTTGTCTTATAACTCAAGCCTTGACCATACTTTTCTAAATCAGGGATATTATTGATTTTTGAGGTCTCTTCTTTAAATTTTTGTATAAATTGCTCTTGAGTTATGATTTTGTGAACACCTGCCCAGCCATTTGGATGCTTAGTGAAGATTTGTTTTAAGGACATAGATGTAGCCTCTTCTTTGTATTTAGCAAGCTCACGAGGATTATCATAATCAGGTGTTTCGCAGGCTGCCCAAAGAGCGCATCCGGATAAAGCTGCTAGAGGAGCTGGTAAAATACGGATCGCAATAGATGCAACATAAACTGCAACAGAGGCTGCGCCGGATATGATATAAGCAGAGCCTGATAGGAGGGTGGGAGAGAAAGTGTAAGAGGCTACGGCGGCTGTAGCTAGTAGAGCAGCTCCTGTGGTATAAGCAGCTCGTTCCATATTGCCGGGAGTTATCCAAGTCTTAGATCCTTCAGATATAGGTTCTAGTGCTTTTTTTGCTACAGCGGTAATCTTTGATTTTTCATGTAACTCCGGTGGGTTTGAAGTTACTGGATCTGTTGAAAATAATTTTGTTATATTAGATATCATAAATACTTCTATTTGATTGGCAAGTACTTTATTCTGGTGATGATTTTAAAAGCAACAATAAAAATTAAACGCTTAATACCTTGTTGTGAAAATTTTCTTTTGCAAAATAGAAGGTTTTTGCATGATGAGAAAAGTTTTTTTAAATCTAAGGAGGTTAGATATGAAGATTTTTCCTTTTGTATTAGCTTTTTCTTGTTTGGCAAATATCCTAGGGGCTTCTCCTGTTGTAGGGGCTTATTATGAAAATTGGTCGCAATATAGACCTCCATCTGGAGGAAGAGCTGTATTTTTTCCTAATTTGATAGACCCTACCATTTTAACAGATCTTTACTATGCCTTTGCTGTCTTTGGTTTTGTGACAGCTTCTATAGACCCTGAAAATCCCCATCTAACAGGAGACTATACGATTCAGCCTGTAGAGTGGAATGATCAAAGTGTCTTGTATCCGCAAGTGATGGCTTTAAAGCAGATCAATCCAAATTTAAGAAACATCTTATCTATTGGAGGATGGAGTTTTAATGACCCTGTAGACAAGATGGGAGCTTATACCTATAAGCTATTTAGTCAGATGGTATCAACAGAATCTAGTAGGACTCAATTTATTAACTCTGCAATTGCCTATGCTCATACGTATGGATTTCAAGGGATTGATATCGATTGGGAGTATCCAGGAGATCTAAACAGGGGGGGAGCTCCAGAAGACTTTGCCAACTTCATCACCTTTTTAGAAGAAGCTTCGATAGCTTTGCATGCAGCAAATCCTCCCTTGCTCTTAACTTACGCCTCTTCTGCCATAGTCCCTTCAGGAGTCCCTCAAAGTTATCAAGATAACCCCTCTTCTTATTTTACCTGGCTAGCTGAGGCTTCCAAGTATCTAGATAGACTCAATGTGATGGCTTATGATTACCATGGTCCCTTTGATAATCCAAAGCTGACAGGGGTCAATGCTCCTTTAAGTCATGATACGAATCCAGAAAGTCAAATGTTTATAGCAGCCACTTTACAAAATTATCTACAAAACGGGGTTCCAGCCAATAAGATTGTCCTTGGGATGCCAACCTATGGTCATTCGTATGGAGGAGTATCTAGTATGACTTCTGCGGATAACGGCCCTGGTAAGTCTTTTATGGCGCCAGGCGCAGCGGGACCGTCTACTGGGGCTCCAGGGACCTTGGCCTATTTTGAGATAGCAGATATGACAGCAACAGGTAAATTGATATTTGCCTCTGATGTTACAACAAAAACTGCCTATGGGTATAATATAGATACGGAGGAGTGGGTGAGTTTTGATACACCTGATACGATAGCTTTAAAAGTGGGTCTTGCTCTAGATAACGCCCTTTTAGGGGGGATGTTTTGGGCTGTAGATGACGATGAATATCAATGGGGAGAAAAATACCCTAATGTCCGTAAAGGATATACCCTTTTCTATCCTTCTAAGTAGAAAATAGGCAGTCGATCTTTTGATAAGACTGCCTATTTTTAATTATAAAAGAAACATTGATTTTTATTGAATAGATAGTCTATTTTTCGTAAAAAAGGATGTTTGCATGGATATAAGTACTCTTAGGAAACGATACAAAGAAGAGATTCTTTCCATTGCTAATCTATGTAATGCAGAAAATATTCGTATTTTTGGCTCCGTTGCAACAAATACAGCAAGTAAAGATAGTGATATTGGCTTTCTTGTCCACATGAAACCGGGCTCAGGTTTTTGCTTAGGAGGGCTCAAGTGGAGGTTAGAGGAGCTATTGCAGTGCACGGTTGATGTTGTGCCGGATACTTCCTTACATCCGTTTATTAAAGATAAAATATTATCGGAAGCTATTGCTCTATGACAAAAGATCCAAGATTATAGGTTTATCACATCTTAGAAAGCATTGAGTCCATCGAACAGTGGATGAAGGGCTGTGATAGAAAAGATTTTGGTAAAGAAAAAATGAGATATGATGCTATTTTGCGTAATTTACAGACGGTCACGGAATCTTTGCAGCGATTACCTCAAAATGTAAAGGATCTTTACCCTGAAATACCATGGCGTGATGTATCTGGATTTCGCAATATTATTGTTCATGACTATTTAGATGGAATAGATAGGGATATTCTTTGGACTGTTATCACCATGGAACTCCCTGCTATCAAGCAAGTGATGCTAAATTACATGAAAAATATTATCTAATTCTCGCTGCAATTATCCCATTCCTTTTCCCAGCTATTAGATCTTTCTATTTTGTTAATTACGACTTTTTTTATAGGAGGAGGTGAAGGATTAAGTTCCTTTTGCAGTTGTTTATCAAGGGTTGGGTTAGCAAACCTTTTAAAGGCTCGGTCTACGATCGTTTCAATAGAGCCGGTTTGAGCTTCTTGTATAACTACTATAGCCAAAAGGGGAGAGAGGGGATATTTGTCGCTTTGTATGTCATAGTCATATGTGGTTCTACTTTGTTCTTTCCAGGTATCTACAATAGATAGGCTTGTTATAGATTGAATTTGCTTTTCTTTTGAAATGAGAAAATTTTGAGCTTCTTTGGGGAATAGATGAGTTTTTGAATGGGTACCAGGATTTTCTATATACTCTATATTGACTTCTGTAGAAGGGGGCGTTGAAGGATAGGCAGGAAAAGAAACAAGAGGAGAAGGAGGGAAACAGAAAGAAAGCATTGTAAGCTCCACGGGTTATATGATTTCGATCTCAAATCCTAGCAGAAGGGCTATTGCTTCGGGAAGAGAAAACTTGGCTTTTTTCACTTTATTTGCTCTTATGTCAATTGTATAGTTTTTTGACCCAGAAAAATTGGCTTTTGAAAGATCGCAGTTATGAAAGGTTGTTAGCGAAAGATCTGTATTTTTAAAGTCTGCCTCTATCAAGCAAGTGTCTGCAAAATTACATTCTCTAAGAGTGCTACTGAAAAAAGAAGTTTGCTTCATATTAAGATGGGAGAAGTTACAGTATTGTAAGGAGCTATTTTTTATTTTTATGAAAAAAAGTTTTTCTCGCAGGTGAAAAACTCGGCTCCCACAATTTTACAATCTTCAAAGAGAACATCTTGTAATCGACATCCGTCCATCTTCAAAAGACTTAGGTTACACATCGTAAAAGAGCAAGATATGAACTTAGCCTTTCGTAGAAGGCATTTTGTGAAATTACAATTTTGGAATATACAGTTGGTAAAGGTGTGGTCAGAAAGGGAGCTATTAGAAAAATCTTGTCCTCGGATGGTTTGATCTTCTGTCATCAGATGAGCTCTTCTGCTACAGAGTCATAAAATAAGAGCCCTTTTTCTGTTAAAGAAAGGGTAGAACCTAAAAACCGTAAATAGCCATCTTGGATGTTTTTTTGAATAGATTGCTCTAATTCTTTAGATAGGGGGGAGTTCTTTTTAATAAAAGAGGGTAGATCTACACCTTGAAGAAGGCGAAGTTCTACGGCAAGGAGCTCTTTTTGTCTAGCAGCAAGATCTAAGGTTTCCTCAAAGTCTTCAGGAGGTAGCCCTTTTGTAATTTGCTCAGCCCACTTTTTTAGATGGGGGATATTTCTAAATCGACGGTTGTTATAGTAGCTAAAAGCGGAAGGACCTAGTCCTATAAAGGGACGAGCTGTCCAGTATCCTACATTATGAACAGAAAAAAGGTTATCTTTAGCAAAAGCTGAAATCTCATATCGTTTAAGTCCAGCTGTAGGAAAAGAGCTTGTTGCTATGTTTAACATTGCAACAGCTTCTTCTTCTGTTGGGAGATTTTTAGATAGGTTTTTTTGTTTTTTATAAAAAACAGTTCCAGGCTCAAAAGTGAGGTTATAAAGAGAAAGATGGGTGATGGGGAGCTTTATAGCCTCCTCTACGCTTTTTTCCCATTGTGAAACAGTTTGGAAGGGGAGTTCATACATAAGATCAATAGAGATATTTGTAATGCCAGCTTCGTAGACGGCTTCTACAGCTTTTTTAGCTGCAAAGCTGTCATGTGTTCTTCCTAAGATTTGTAAAAGGGTATCATCAAAAGATTGTACCCCTAAACTTACTCTATTAATGCCGGCCTTAGCAAATTCTTGCATAAGAGATTTTTCTGTTTTTTCTGGATTGGCCTCTAGGGTGATTTCACAATTAGAGGAAAAAGAGGCGGGTCCAGATTTGATCCAAGAGAGGATTGAATTTATCGCTTGGGGAGGTAAAAGAGAGGGAGTTCCTCCCCCGAAGTAGATAGAAACGATTTCTTTATTCTCTAAAAGATGAGCTCTAAGAAGCCACTCTTGATGAAGATGCTCTAAAAAAAAATCTTAATTTTTTTTAGATCAGGGAAGATAAAAAAAATGGCAATAAGGGCATTTTTTTGAACAAAAAGGGACGTGGATGTATAGGCTTATTTTAGCTTTTACGAGATTACCAGTCATTAGATTCTGGGTCTTCTAAAATACCGCGCTTCCAACGATTACGATCGCTGAAAGGATCCTCTTCTTCTTCCTCTTCTTCTTCGATCACTTCAGAATCTTCCCCATGTTCAGCTGTCTCTTCTCCCGTGCTGGAGTCTGCATCAAAAGAGTCGGTTTCCATATCCAAGTCAAGATCTGTCATCCCTTCCTCTCCGATGTCTATATCAGGAAGACTGTGAGGTTCTTGGAAAACTTGTCTTCCATGGGCTGGTCTTTTAGGCATAGCAAATTCTTCCATCTCGCCACTTTCTTTTAAGAATCGTAAGCGCTCTTTTTCTTCTTCGATTCTATGTTGTAAGATTTTTATTTCTTCTTTGTGTTTTTCTAAATCTTTTTTGGGAACAAGCCCTAGTTTCAGCCACTGGTCTAAATCGTAAAGCTCGCTTTCAAGCTTTTTTAGTCGTTCACTTTTCATGTTCATAAAAAAACCTAGGTTAGTCGGTTAAAAATAGTAGGCAATTTTTCTAAATTGCTTACTTGGTTTGAGCTTTTACTCAATTATTTTTTTTCTTGCAATCTTGTTTTTTCCTATAGATAAAAAAATAGGATCTAGTCGGGAGGATTATGAGGCCGAAAAGAATTATAGGCAAGTTTTTATTACAATTTTTAGAAGGTAAACATCGGATTATAGTTGCATCGACTTTATATTGGAATAAATTCAATTGGAATTTTATATAAAAATTTTTACAAAAGTAGGTTTGGACATTTTTTGTGAAAGGGGTTAAGATTGTTCTAATCCAGCTCGTTAACTTCTAAGGAGGACCTTTGAAAACAGATTCAGCAAGTGCTTTGCAGCTTTTAGATAAACTTCTTGCAAAAGAGGTGAAGTTTCTTTTAGAAAAAGAGGCTAAACTTCTCCTTGCGCATCAAGAAATCTGCGTAAGAAAGCTTCTTCCTATTTTAGCCTTTGAAATTACTCAGATAAAAGAGGGAGAGGGTTTTAATGTTGCTAGACTATGTGCAAGCATAAAGCTTCTTGCTGCTTTTAAAGAAGAAAGAGCCTTTGACTGGATTGTTCAGTTACACGAATTTTCCGAGGTCTTTGAAGACGAGGATCTTTGTTTTGTTCTCTTTTTTTGGTCTGATATTTTGGTCTCTACTTTCTCTTCGGATTGGGATAAATTGAAAGAATCGATTGAAGACCCTGAAGTAGATATAGAAATCAAAGAAGCTTGTATTGATGCTCTTCTTAATCTAGTTGGGAAAGGGCGATTGGATCGCGCTGTAGTCGTAAAATTCTTCCAAAGCTTATTAACACAAGCGTTAAAAGGAGAACTTCAAGATCCGGATGTACTTGAATCTGTAGTAGAAGCCTCTTTGTATCTTTGGCCTGGGGAGCTTATGGAAGAGATTCGGGAGGTCTTCGGGCTTGGGTTAATGCAAGGATCGATGACCCAGTTATCTGAATTTTTAGCAGCATTAGAAGAGGGAAAGGAAAAATCTTTAACGCATTTAAAAAATAACTGGAAGGCTCGTGAGGGTTTGCTTGAATTTTATGAAGAAGAGGCATCTTCAGATGAAGAGTTAGAGGAAGAGCTTGATGAAGAAAAGCTAGAAGAGTTGATGAGGGAATATGACTTAGAAGATGGGATGGAGCCTTTTGAAGAAGAAGAGGATGAAATATTCCCTTCTATACCTAGTCCTGAAATAGAAAATCTTCCTCAAAAGGAACAAAAAAAATATAGATCTCTTCCCAAGCTTTTTGTGGATGATCCCAAAAGGGCGCTAGAGACGGTTTCTGAGATGATACATCACTATCCTCATATCCCAGCTTTATTTTATTACCAATATAAGGGAGTGATAGCGCTTCATGCTAACATTCTTAGTAGAGGGGTTTTAGATGAGTGGTTAAAGCGATTTCCAAATGACCTTTTCGCTAAGATAGAATGTGCAAGATATTTGATTCGTAGAGGGGAGCTTGACAAGGTAGGAGAGGTGTTTTCAAATACATGGTCTTTATCGGCATTATACCCTGAAAGAACATCTTTTCATGCAATAGAGCGCCTCGAGTTTTTTCGTCTCGCTGGTTTTTATTTTTCTCAAATGGAAAAAAGGGAAAAAGCGGTTAAAGGTTAGGCCTATTTACCATCTGGGAGAGGAATCGTGAGTTGCCAATCCATAGTGAAAGTGCTTGCAAAAGGAGCTTTCATGTTATACAACAAGTATTTACAGAGGTTCTTATGCTTCACAAATATTTGGATCCAAAAAACGATATAGCTTTTCGAAAAATCTTTGGGAGTGAGAAAAATAAGGATATCCTCATTCATTTTTTTGAATGATGTTCTTGTTTTTAAAGAAAAACGTCCTATTGTAGAGGTGACGTTTTTAAAAACAATCCAGGATCCGAAGATTGCAGCGAAGAAAACGAGCATTGTAGATATTCTTTGTCAAGATGATAAAGGCTCCAACTATATTGTAGAAATGCAGGTTGCTGGGACTTCGGGATTTGAAAAAAGAGCTTTTAGCTTATGAGCAAGCAGAAAAAGCTAAGAATGATTATCTTTCTTCTTTGAATAAAAAATTTGAAGACGGAAGAGCAGAAGAGAGAGCTAAGGCTGAATTAAAAAAAGCAGAGATGAAAGTTAATCTTATGCAAGATATGGCTCGTAATTTACGTAGTCAAGGTGTGCCTCTTGATGTCATTTTGCTTGCAACGAAGTTGTCTAAAGAAGAAATAGAATCTCTTTAAAATTACACTAGTAAAGCGCCAGCTTGGGTTTGTTCTGGAAAATAGTAATAGTAGTGCCAAAAGCTAGCGTTATTCCTTTGAGCGCATCAGCTAGATCTAATGAAATTAATACGAAAAAAAACTCGCACTAACAAGCTTCCTCGTAGAGCTTGGAGCAAAAAGTTTTTCTGCGTACTCAATAAAAAATATTGAATATGTATAAGAGGATCTGTATCTTCTGGATTTT
>ORMF011943733.1_pt1 | contig 20432 bp, 18 predicted proteins | sample 1779871 | NCBI WGS metagenome assembly ORMF01 (sample SAMEA104232316, study PRJEB22302) | groundwater metagenome | biome: forest; feature: aquifer; material: groundwater | place: USA | collected 2011-08-07 | depth 5.4 m | reverse complement strand
TCGCCTGCGGGCTCGAGCGCGCCGGACAACGGTACGACGATCTGGATCGTCGCGCCCTCGAGGTCGGCGTACTTCGAGGTCGCCCACAGGCGGCCGATCACGCGTCCGAGCTCGGGCATCGGCCCTAGGCCTCCGGACGCCGATAGGTCTGGTCGAGGCCGATGATCTTGTTCACGCGCCCAGCGTGACGGCCGCCCGCGAACGGCGTCTCGAGCCACAACGCGACCATCGCCTTGGCGAGGTCCACGCCCAGGATCCGCCCGCCGAGCGACAGCATGTTCGCGTCGTTGTGCTCCCGGCTGTTCTTGATCTCGAACAGGTCGCGGGCCTGCGCGCAGCGGATGCCGGGCACTTTGTTGGCGGCCATCGCCGAACCGATCCCTGCGCCGTCGACCATGATCCCTTTCGCGGCCTCGCCCGAGGCGACGGCCCGCGCGACCTGGTGGGCGAGATCGGGGTAGTCGACCGGATCCTCGCCGTGCGTCCCCACGTCCAACACCGCGTAGCCCAGCGTCTTGAGGTGACCTGCGAGCTCGCGCTTGAGGGCGAAGCCGCCATGGTCCGAGCCGAGCGCAATCTGGCGGGGGTTGTGCGCGACACTGCTCGCGCGCGGCGCCGCGGGGGGGCGCGGCGAACCGGGGCGCTCGGGTGCGGTCGCGGTCCGCGCACCGCCGGTGCTCGCGGCAACCTCGACGAGCGCGACGCCGCGCTTCTCGGCCTCGTCGCGCGCGAGGGGCGTGACGATCGCGCCCGGCCGGACGCGGATCACCTTGCCGTCTCGGCTCGCGACCTCGACCATCGCGACGTTCACGAGCGAGTGCGCCTCCTCCGCGGGAGGGGCCGAGGAGGCGGCTGCGCCCGGCGTGGCCGCCGCGCCGGGCGGCGTGATGCCCATCGCCTGGGGCGCGGCGGGCGGGAGCGACTCGCGCCCCGCGCCCGTAGCGCCCACCCGTGCCTCGAGCGCGCGGCGCACGAGAGCCTCGATCTGGTCGCGCCCCGGTGCCGTCATCGGGCCCGCTGCCGCAACTGTCTCCGCGACCGGTACCGCATCGCGTTACGGCTCCACGTATCCGTCGAGCCCGGACTCGACCTGCGCGAGGCGCGCGCGATAGGCCTGCTCGAGGAGCGCCGGATCCGTGAACTCGAGGTTGTCCACGCTCGCCATGATCACCGCGTCGACCGGTCGGTCCTTCGTGACGCGGGTCTGCCGGGCGGAGCTGCCCTTCGTGACGAGGACGAGCTCGCCGACTCCCGACTGCACACTGTCCACGGCAATCGTGAACGACGCCTTCGGCCGGAGCTGGAGGTCGACGTCCTGGACGATGAGGAGGCGCAGTCCTTCCAAGCGCTCGTCCTTCCGCGTGGCCCACACCGTGCCGATCACTCGTCCAAGCTGCATGAGCCCCTCGTTTCACGGGCGCGCATCGTCAGATGCGCGCTCGACATCACGCCGCACCGTCGAGCGGGCGGGATTCACGCCCGCACCGACGGGTGGGGCTGGGTCGACTTTCGGCGGACACGCGCGCGAGGGCGCGAGGAGCGGGTCGCAGGTCCGCTTCGCCTGCGACGTCCCACCCAGTCGGGCGAGGAACGATCGATTCTAGTGAAGCGCCCGGGGCTGTCAATCGACGCGGCTCGCCGGGTGGCACGTCAGGATTGTGTGGACGCCGGATCCTGGGGCGATCTGCTCGTTGGAACAGACCACTCGATCGGGCGCGGGAGCGGGAGCGGGAGCCGCCATACGCGAACCGGACGATTCCGAGCCCACGGCGACTGGTCCCCTTCACAGCCGCCGCCGCCGCATCAGCCGTTCCCGATCCCGCGCCCGCTCCCGCTCCCGGTCGTTCCCTCGACCGCCGCAGCGCCTCGTTGCGGGTGCGAACCGTCCCCGTCGGGAGTCCATCACGATCCTGACGTGCGCCCGGCTCGCCGGGCGCGCGCCGATCGTCCCGCGTGAACCGCGCCCACCCGCGCGCGGCGCGACTCCGTCGCCCTCCGCTCGCCCGATTCGCGTCCCACGGATGAGACGACGCGCAAGTGACGGAGGCGGCGGTCCTTGCAGTGCCGCTCGCCCCGGAAGCCGCTTGTTTCCCGGGTCGGACCGACACCGACCGCTAGTGCTGGCGAGATGGGCAGTTCGGGAGGCGCACGCCGTGGAACCCGCTTCCCAGCGCCATCACGGCCCGTTCGCGATTCGTAAAATTCACGGCCGTGGGCAGATACGTTCTCGGGCGTCGCCATGGGCCGAGGCGAGGAGCGACGTGAGCGCACGCGGCTCTTAATTTTTTTCGCGCGGGTCCTCGTCGCGCGTCGACGCAGCAAGGTCGAGCCGGACCTTGATCTTAGGTCGAACGCCGTCGTCGCGAGCGACGGCCGTCGCACCGAGATCTTCACACGCCGTTTTGACGTGGCGTCGTTCGGCAGTATGTTCAGCATTCGTCGCAAGGGAGCGTCGAGAGACGAGGTCGGCGGAGGTCGTTCGCGAGCGGGTGGTGGGCATCGAGGTGGACCCGAGAACTAGCGATCGGGTCTGGATGTCCACGGCATCTGGCGCGAGGTCGTCGTGGTCGTGGTGGCCAGGACGATGCACGGGGCGTAGTGCCCGTGTCGACATCGGTGGACCGCGTGTCCCAGACGAGCGCCGCGCGGACCAGCGGGTCCGCGACGAGCCGCGAGAGATCCGCACCGAAAACACGCCCGGGGGGAATCCCTGTGCCCATTTTCGGTGCGTCGTCGTCGCGCGGCAGAGTTGGGAACCACAGGGACGTCCTCGAAGGAACCGCTGCCGCATGGCCGACGATACCGGCGTCCCGACCAGCTCTGATCCTCACGCGATGTGGAAGCGCGTGAGCGCCGAGATCCGGCGTCGCGTGAAACCCGCGCAGCTCAAGCTGTGGCTGTCGAAGCTCGAGCCCATCGAGTGGAGCACCGAGCGGGTCGTGCTCGCCGACATCGCGTTCCGCGTCGAGTGGCTCGAGCGGCACTACACCGACGTCATCGGCGAGGCATGCCTCGCGGTGCTCGGGTACCGTCCGCGGGTCGAGCTCCGCGTCCGGCGCGGCGCCGAGGGCGTCGAGTCCGCCGCCGTGCCCGAGGAGTCGAGCTCCCTACCGGTGGTCCAGGACCACGCTGCGCCGGCCCGCCCGCGCACCGAGGGCGGGCGGGGTCGCAAGGGTCCGCGTCCCGGGTCGGGCCCGCACGCACGCGTGGGGACGGTGGGGGCGGTCGCGCGGCGCGCCGCCGCCGGGGCGCGCCGGGTCGTGGCCGATCCGTGGCTGCCGCTGAACCCCGGGTACCGGTTCGAGAACTTCGTGACCGGTCCCGCGAATGCCGTGGGCTACGCCGCGGCCAACGCCGTGGCGTCGCAACCGGGGCGGTCCCACAATCCGCTGTTCATTCACGGCTCGGTTGGGCTGGGCAAGACGCACCTGTTGCAGGCCATCGCCCACGCGCTGCGCGACCAGCACCCCGAGCTCACGTGCTTGTGCGTCTCCTGCGAGGGCTTCATCAACCAGTTCATCGAGGCCGTCGAGCGCAAGGAGCTGGACGCCTTCCGCCAAAGGTACCGGACCGTCGACGTGTTGCTCGTCGACGACATCCGATACCTGGCCGGCAAGGAGAAGACGCAAGACGAGTTCTTCCACACGTTCAACGCGCTGCACCAGCAGGGCAAGCAGATCGTGATCACGAGCGACGCGGCCCCGAAGGAGCTGCCCGGACTCGACGCCCGCATCGTGAGCCGCTTCGGGTGGGGCATCGTCGCCCACGTCGCTCCCCCGGACTACGACACGCGCGCGGCGATCGTCACCAAGAAGGCCTCGCTCATCGGTCTCGTGCTGGACGGTGACGTGACGTCCTACGTCGCGACCCACGTCACCGACAACGTGCGCGAGCTCGAGGGGGCGGTGAACCGGCTGTACGCCGTCGCCACCTTCGACGGCCGCCGCATGCTGGACCTGGCGCGCGCCCAGGCCGCTCTCGCCGACCTGTTGAGCCCCGCATTCACCCACGGGGGCCTGTCGCGCGTCGGGACCGACGAGATCGCGCGCGCAGTCGCGCGACGCCTCGGCCTCGATCCGTCCGAGCTCTACGCGCGTGACCGCCGGGCGAAGCTCGCGTTCCCGCGCCAGCTCTGCATGTACCTGGCCGAGAAGGTCACCTCGATGTCGCTCCGCGAGATCGGCAAGCAACTCGGAGGACGCGACCACACGACGGTGCTCCACGCCATCGGCGCGATCGAGAAGCGCATGGCGGCTGACCCGCCCGCCGGCGTCCTCGTGCGCGAGCTCGTGCGCGAGTTGCGCGGCGCAACGTAGACCGATCGCGGTCGTCCGGTTGGACGCGCGACGTCATCGAAATTGCGAAAGCCGTCGGTCGGATCGGACGAGCGCGTTCGTGCGTGCCCACACCGCGATTTCACCCGAACCCGAGCGTTTCCCTGGACGCGACTTCGCGGTGGATGGCTGGTGGATCCGCGGTGGTCGACGGTGGATTACCCGTGCCCCTGTCCACCGCGACCGACCACGGCGCGGCTCGCCCGAGCGTGCGAGACGTCGTCCGGTGCGAGATGCTCCACCGGCGATGTCGGCGCGACCCACCGGTCGTCCACCATCACGGGTCTGGTGCGATGCGCGCAGGCGCTCGGCGCTGAACGGTTTACGTTGCAGTCGAGCCCGTGTGCACCGCGGATCGCCTGGACCGAGAAGACGACTACGAGTATTTAACTCTCTCCTATTCATCGTGATGAGGAGGCCCCGTGGGCATGCTCGTCGCCGGGGTGATCGATGGGCTTCCGCTCGCGGTCGTGCTCGCCGCCTTCTACGTCGGAGCGGCGGCAAGCCCCGTGAAGCTCGTCGCACTGCTGATCGGGTGGCTCGCATGGAACCGCGCCTGGTCGTTGGTGCACGCGCACGACGCGCGCGTGCGTGCGGCCCTGCATTGGCGATGCCGCCATCGCCGTGCGCTTGCGGTCGTGCAGGTCGCGGCGCTCGCCGTGATCGTCGCGGTGCAGGGCGGCGTCCTCGGCACGAGCGAACCGTCGGCGTCGGTGCCGGCCGGGAGTGCCGAATCCCACAGCGAGACCAGCGTGCCGGCGGGGACCGGGCGAGTGGACGTGATCCCGACGAGCGCGGCGACCGAACCGCACGATCCGGACGCGCCGCTGCCGTTCGTCGTGACCGGCGTCGCGACCGGGGACGTCCAACGCGCACCGGACGGTGCGCTCGTCGCCCCCGAGGGGTCGGCTGGCTCCGATGCCCCCGTTCCGTTTGCCGTGACGGGCACGCACGCGCGATAGCTCGCGCCGGTCACCAGGCGCCGCCGCGGCGCGGAAACGTCGGATTTGCTGCCGATTCCACGCCACGGCGGAGGGTCCTGGGGTAAAATTCCAAGGGCCGGATTGGACGCCGTTCGAGGGCACGATTTCCTGGCGTGGCAGGTGCCTTCGAGGTCGTGGCGAACGCCGGTTCAAGAGCCCATCGCAGCACGAGGTCTGACCGCGTTGCGGGCGGGGCTGGTCCCGCGCGTCGGTGAGTCGTCGGCGCCTCACAGTTCCGCCCACACCACAGTTCCGCTCACACCTCGGGATACACCACAGCGATGCACTTGGAGATCCAGCGCGAGGAGTTGCTCAAGGCGGCGCGACACGCGCAGCGCTTCTGTGGCAACGTGCGCACGAACCCGGTCCTCGGCAGCGTGCTCGTGCGAGCGAGCGCGGAGTCGATCGAGGTGGCGGCCACGGACCTGTCGAAGAGCGTGCGTCACCGCATCCACCCCGATCGGGCGAAATGCAAGGAGCCGGGGTCGATTCTCGTGCCCGCGGATCGGCTCGTCGGCCTGTTGAACTCGACGACCGAGAACTCGGTGACGCTCAAGGCCGCGAGCGGTACGGACAAGGTCGAGCTCAAGGCGGGCAAGGGCAAGTTCCAGATTCTGGGTGAGGATCCGGCGGACTTTCCGACGCTGCCGTCGTTTCCCACGAACGTCGACCTCGTGGTGAGCCCCGGTCGACACTTGGTCGAGATGGGGCAGAAGTGCGCGGTCGCGACGACCAAGGACGAGCAGCGCTTCAGCTTCGATGCGATCTGCCTGATCGTGAGCGGCACGACGATCCAGGGCGTGTCGACCGACGGGCGTCGGCTCGTGTCGGTGACGGTGAACGCCGCCGCCAAGACCGCGTTTGCCGGACGCAAGCTGGTGGTCCCGGATCTCCTGGCGCAGTTCGGGCGGCTCGGACCCGCGGACGACCCGATCGAGCTCGCGTTCGGCGAGCGCCACGTGTTCTTGCGCAATGGGCTGGCCGAGGTCGCCGCGGTCGACCGCGAGGGGAAGTTCCCGCCGATCGAGAAGATCTTCATGAAGCGGCCGGAGTTCACGATCGCCGTGAGTCGCGACGCGCTTCAGCAGGCGCTGCAGCAGGTCGGGTTCGTGCTCGACGACCAGGACAACTCGGTGCACCTCGTGCTCGAGCCGGAGATGCTCGTCGTGCAGGGCCGGTCGGCCCGGGGTGGAGAAGGGCGCGCCGAGGTGCCGAGCGAAGGCACGTCGCCCGTGGGCTTCGAGGTCGAGTTCAACCCCGACCTGCTCGTCGACTTCCTGAAGGTCATGCAGGACGACCGGATCGAGATCGGCTTCCGCGGGCCTACGGAGCAGGTGCTCTTGCGGGAGCCGGTGTCGGGGGTCGACTACATCGTGATGCCGATCAAGAAGGAGGACCAGGGCGGTGGTGAACGACCCGGAGGCGGAGACAGCGCCTGAGCGCGAGCTGCCGGATCGCCCGACCGAAGGCGTCCGACCGATCGTGCGGCGCGTGCTCAAGGCCGATCAGGTGCTCGCCCAGGCGAAGCTCGCGGACGTCGAGCGCGTGTGGCGCGCGGCCCTGGGGCCTCTGGGGGAGCGGTCGTTCGTGCGGGGCCTGCGATCGGGCGTGTTGCACGTCGCGGTCGACAGCCCCGCCTGTGTGTGCGAGATCGTGGGGTACTACGAGCGGGCCGCGATGGCGTCGTTGCGCGACGCGCTCCCCGGTCGCGGGGTGCGGCGCGTGAAGTACGTGGTGGTGGGTGCGAAGGTCGAGGACGCGAAGGTCTGGGACGCGAAGGTCTGGGACGCGAAGGTGGCGGACACCGAATGAGCCAAGCAAGCGAGATTTTCGTCGTGAACACGAACCAGCCGTGCGCGGGGGTGAGGTCGTGACGTCGCCGAGCAAGCCGTCCGGCGACCAGGACTACGGGATCAACCAGCTCCAGAAGCTGGAGGGGATCGAGCACGTCCGCGAGCGGCCGTCGATGTACATCGGCGACACGGGCACGCGAGGGCTGCACCACCTCGTGTCCGAGGTCCTCGACAACTCGATCGACGAGGCGATGGCCGGGTACGGGAAGCGGATCGACGTCACGCTCCACACCAACGGCTCGGTTACGGTCCAGGACGAGGGGCGCGGGATCCCGACGGACGTGCACCCCAAGTTCGGTGTGTCCGGCGTCGAGCTCGTGCTGGGCAGCCTGTTCGCGGGCGGCAAGTTCGACCGCGAGAGCTACAAGACCTCGGGCGGTCTGCACGGCGTGGGTGTGACGTGCGTGACGGCGCTGTCGGAGTGGCTGGAGGTCGAGGTGGCGCGCGGTGGCAAGCTCCACCGCATGGCCTTCGACAAGGGGCTCCCGCGCGCGCCGCTCGCGGTGGTGGGCAAGACCGACCGCACGGGCACGAAGACCACGTTCAAGCCCGACGGGACGATCTTCGAGACGCTCGACTACCAGTTCGACACCCTCGCGCAGCGTCTGCGCGAGCTCGCGTATCTCAACAAGGGGATCGCGATCTCGCTCACCGACCAGCGCGATGGGCGGGTCGAGACCTACCACGACGAGGGCGGGATCGCGTCGTTCGTGCGGTACCTGGGCGAGCTCAAGGAGCCGCTGCACCCCGAGGTCGTCTACGCCGAGCGCCAGGTGGACGGCGTCGCGATCGAGCTCGCGATGCAATACAACGACGGCTACCAGGAGACGATCCTCTCGTTCGTCAACAACATCAACACCCGCGAGGGCGGGACGCACGTCTCGGGGTTCAAGTCGGCGCTGACGCGGGTGCTGCGGCAGTACGCGGAGAACGCGAAGCTGCTCAAGGGGGACAAGCCGCCGCAAGGCGACGACTGGCGCGAGGGGCTGATCGCGGTGTTGTCGGTGCGGATCCCCGAGCCGATGTTCGAGGCGCAGACCAAGATCAAGCTCGCGAACAGCGAGGTCGAGGGCCAGGTCAACTCGCTGGTGGGCGAGGTGCTCTCGACGTACCTCGAGGAGAACCCGTCGACCGCGCAGATCATCGTGCGCAAGGGGCTGCTCGCTGCACAGGCTCGCGAGGCCGCTCGCAAGGCGCGGGACCTCGCGCGGCGCAAGGGCCCGTTGTCGGGGGCGGGCCTCCCGGGAAAGCTCGCCGACTGCTCGAACCGCGAGCGGGAGGAGACCGAGGTCTTCCTGGTCGAGGGTGACTCCGCCGGCGGCTCGGCCAAGTCCGCGCGCGATCGGCACTACCAGGCGATTCTCCCGCTGCGCGGCAAGATCTTGAACGTGGAGAAGGCGCGGCTCGACAAGATGCTGTCGCACAACGAGATCACGACGATCATCGCCGCGCTGGGCACGGGGATCGGCGACGACGACTTCGACGTCGAGCGCCTGCGCTACGGCAAGGTGATCCTGATGTGCGACGCCGACGTCGACGGCAGCCACATCCGCACGCTGTTGCTCACGTTCTTCTTCCGCCACATGCAGCCGTTGGTGGACGCGGGGCGGATCTACGTGGCGCAGCCGCCGCTCTACAAGATGACGCGCAAGAAGGTGGACAAGTTCGTCCACTCCGAGAAGGAGATGAACGCGGCGTTGATTGCGCTCGGGCGCGACGGGCTCGTGCTCACCGACTTCGGGAAGCCCGTCGAGCAGGCGCGGCTGGACGAGCTCGTCGGGACGCTCGAGCAGATCGAGCTGCACGCGCAGGCGCTCGAGCGGCGCGGGATCGGGCTCGACGCGTTCCTCGCGCGCTTCGACGAGAAGACGGGCACACTGCCGCAGTTCCTCGTGCGCGGGGGCGCGGTCAAGGAGCTGTTCCACGATCGCGCCGCGAGCGACGCGTTCATCGAGGCCGAGCGCGCGAAGCGCGGGGCCGACGCGCCGCTCGTGGTCTACGAGGGCGAGGACCCCTTCGGGATCGAGGCCCGTCCGGCGGACGCGTTCGAGCGCATCGAGCTTCCTGGGGCGCGCGGCTTGGCGGAGGGGCTGGTGCGGCTCGGCAAGCTCGGCTTCTCGGCGCGGGACCTGGAGGCGCGGGCCAAGGTGAACGGGGCGGTCGAGCCGGCGGCGCCGGAAAGCGAGCCCGCGAAGCCCGCCCCGTCGAAGGGTGGGAAGGGTGGCAAGGCGGGGGCCAAGGCGGCGAAGCCGGCCGCGGCGCCGGCGGTCGAGGCCACCAAGCCCGCCGCGACGACGCGGTTCGCGCTGCGGTCGGACGACGGGTCGGAGCAGCCTTTGGCGCACCTCGGGTTGTTGCTCTCGAAGGTCCGCGAGCAGGGTCAGCGCGGCGTCGACATCCAGCGGTTCAAGGGTCTGGGCGAGATGAATCCGGACCAGCTGTGGGTGACGACGATGGACCCGACGAAGCGCACGTTGATGCAGGTGAAGATGGAGGACGCGCACAAGTCGGACCGGATGTTCTCGATCCTGATGGGGGCGAGCGTGTTCGAGCGCCGTCGCTTCATCGAGCAGCACGCGTTGGAGGTCCGCAACCTCGACATCTAGCAGGCTGCTAGGGCGTCGGTTTTTGCCCTCGCGTGCTGACAGTCTGGAGGGGCTGTGGTAGAAGGCCCGAGGCGTCGTCGATACGGTGGGGCGGCGCGTCGCGTGGATGAGCTGGCGGTTCAGGCAGGGATGTCGAGCGCGCACCGCACGGTGCGCACAAGGATGTCGAGCGCGCATCTGACGGTGCGCTGCGTCCGCGCGAGATGAAGCAAGGAGATCGGTTTGCGCTACGCACTCTTCGGCGACATCCACGCCAACCTCGAAGCACTCGAGGTGGTGTTGGAGCAGTACGAGAAGGAGGGTGTCGACGAGTACATCTGTCTCGGGGACATCGTCGGCTATGGCGCGAACCCGAAGGAGTGCTTGGAGCTCGTCCGGCAGAAGTGCAAGCGGAACCTCGTGGTCGCGGGGAATCATGACCACGCGATCTGCGGCAAGCTCAACATCGACTTCTTCAACAGCTATGCGCGGCAGGCGGTGTTGTGGACGCGGGACCAGCTGGGGGCGGAGGACATCGAGTACCTGCGCCGGCTGGAGCTCGTGCACAAAGTCGACGGCGCATGCACGATCGTCCACGGAACGTTGAACTTCCCGGAGATGTTCGACTACATCACGACGAGCTACGACGCGCACCTCACGCTGGAGCTGCTCGACACGGCGGTGTGTTTCTTGGGGCACAGTCACGTGCCGGTGACGTTCTTCCAGGGTCCGACGGTGACGTTCTCGATGGAGCCGGAGATCGAGATCCGGGCGGAGCGGAAGACGCTCGTGAACATCGGGAGCGTGGGGCAGCCGCGCGACGAGAACCCCAAGGCGGCCTACGCGATCTACGACACGGACCAGGGTAAGGTCTGGGTCAAGCGGATCGACTACGACATCGAGAAGGCCGGCAAGAAGATCTTGGCCGCGGGCCTCCCCGAGATCCTCGCCGAGCGCCTCAAGTACGGGCGATAGCGCGATCGGGGCTGCGTGAATGTCGCGCGCGCGTTCTGCGCTTCGCTTCGCGCTCACGCTCGCGCTGGCGCTCCAGGTCGGGGCCGCCGCGCAGGAGCTTCCGTCCGCCGCGCCCGCGGGCCGTTACGAGCTGATTCACCGGACGGAGTATCGTTACGACCGTCCGGTTCGGCTGCTGCCGCACCTGCTGCGACTGACGCCGCAGTCGCCCTCGGCGGGGATTCGGTCAGTAGCGGCGTTCGGGCCGCCTGCGATCGAGGGTCCGAAGGTCGTGGTGTCGACGGGCCAGGACGCGCCGGGCAACGTGGGGCGGCGGGGGTGGTGCGAGCGAACGACGGCGGTGGGGGCGATCGAGGCGCGGGTGGCCCTCGAGGTCCGCGCGTGCGAGCGGCTCGAGCCGGCGCACGGGGGGCGATACCCGGTGGCCTACGCGCCGGACGAGCGGCGTGCGCTCGGACCCTACTTCGCGGTGGCGGACGCCGACGGTCCGCGCCTGCGGGCGCTCGCGGATTCGCTCCCCGCGACGTCGCTGTCGGCGCTCTCGTGGTTGGCGCTCGCGACGCGACTGACGCACGGGGCGATCGCGCATCACGAGCGGGCGGAGCCGGGAGTGCGCACGCCGGAGCAGACGCTCGAGCTCGGTGGCTCGTGTCGGGACGGGGCGTGGCTGTTGATCCAGCTGCTGCGCCGCGCTGGGGTGGCTGCGCGTTTCGTGTCGGGCTACCAGGTGCCGGAGGAGGTCCTGGACGAGGCGACCGCTGGGGCGCTGCGCGGGCAGCCGGTGCGCATGGCGCTGCACGCCTGGGTCGAGGCCTATCTGCCTGCCGTGGGGTGGATCGGCCTGGACCCGACGACGGGGCGCGGCACGAGCGGCGCGTACGTGGCCCTGGCCCGCGCCGACGGCCAGTCGGGCGCGATGCCGGTGACGGGGTCCTTCGAGTGGGCGGACGTCGCGGGCGGTTCGACGTTGAGTGTCGCGATGTCCGCGCGCTGGCTGGGTCGGTAGCACGGCATCGTCGGAAGCGCTAGACTCCCGAACCGTGTGGGACGGCCGATGTTCTGCACTCCGGGGGGACGTAGCTCAGTGGATAGAGCAGCAGCCTTCTAAGCTGTTGGTCGCCAGTTCGATTCTGGCCGTCCCTGCCAGTGTAGTTTTAGATGGATACGAGACTTGCGACGCACGGCCTGGAGCGGCGAGGGGCTTCGGAGTGGCCCGCTCCCCCCTACGCTCCCCCTCATCGCCCCTCGCCAGGTGCGGTTCGGGTAGGCAGCCGCGCCTACGCCCCGAGGTACGCGACGGCGTAGATGCCTGCGACCGCCACCGAGGCGCCGACCAGGACACCGACGAACGTAAACGGCGGGCGGTGGAACATGACCCGCCGACCAACGATCGTGGCGACGAGCCCAAAGGCGCCCAGGATCGCTAGGTCTAACCACCACCAGCCAACCAGCGCACGAAGCTCGCCGGTGCCGACGTCGAACTCAGCCCAGGCGCGGTCCCTATCGACGACCTGCAGGCGCGGAGGCGCACTAAGGGCCCGGACACGAAGCGCGATGCGGTGATCGTCGCCGAACACGTCACGGATCGGATGCACGCCGGGCTTGAGCTTCATCTGGACGCGCGACCACTCGGCCTGCATCGCGGGCGAGCCGACATAGATGGCCGACTGGTCGACGAACGCCACGCCCCCGCCCTCGAACCGGATCGGCACCGACTCGCGCGGCGCCACGTAGGGGGTCGCGGCACGCGACGACGGGTGCGCGAGCCACACGAGCCCGCGGAGGAGCGACGGGCGCACGAACATGGCGGCGAAGCCGAGCGCGAACAACCCCAGCAGCCACATGGTGCCGCGTGCATGGCTGCGTGGCGTCGGCTCAGGAGGTGGGTTCCGGTCTCGCTGCTCGAAGAACTCCCAGACGGCGCTCACGGTGCCGAGAGCCAGTCCGGCAAGCAGGCCGCGTTCGGCCGACTGCCGCGACCAGCCGATCCAGGCCCCGCCGGCGAAACCGAGCGCGAACTGGACGAGCGGCCGTGCACGGCGCACGATCACGCCGTGGCACGCGGGGCAGCGGCGCACGAAGTAGTGGACCGGGGCGGCGCAGTGCGGGCACGCCGTGTTCCACCTCATCGTCGATGCCCCTCCCAGGAGGGGCGGGTCACTCGCGTCTCGGTGGCGGATCGTCGCGGGATTCGCCCTCCGAGTGATCCACGTCCTGTAGGCGCCCGGACGCCCGCTTGCTGGTGATCCGTGCCGCGCGGCCGAGCTCGATCTGGCAGGGAAAGCCATCGGGAGCGGGCGGCGTGCTCTCGGCTCGAACCTGCTCCGCGCGTATCGCCTCCGCGCGGTGCGGATCGTTGAAGCGCACGATCGCGTCGCCGGTGTTGGCGTCCAAGTAGCGAAGGCGCAGCGTCTCGCGCTTCGCAGCCCACACGCGGCCGACGATCACCACGGCTGCGCCGAGCAGGACCGCGGCCACTCGAGGTGCGGCCCCTGGCTTGCGGTACACCACGCCGCCGTAGCCCCACAGGACCGGGCCCACCAGCGCGACCCCGATGCCCGCGACGGTGCTGAGCTTTCGCACGCCACGGTAGATCCCGAGGCGCAGCGCGCCGTGCGCGGTGCAGATCGGCACCTGGAGCTCGATGCTGGTCGATGCGGCCAGGGCGCCGATCGTCGGCGTCATCGTTTTCAGCGAACCCTGGATGGTCAGGCGGACGGTTTGGCGGGTCTCGCACGGCTCGCCGCAGTGCCAACACGTCCGCGACCAGGTTGCGGCTGGCGTTGCCAGCCAAACGTCGGCAGGACGGAGCCGGCTACGGAGCGACGCCTCGTAGCGCGTCCGGTTTGCGCGCACCCATACCCAATACCCGAGGTAGGCGACGCCGACGGCGACCAGGGCCAGCCCGACCGCGGGGTGAAACATCTCGGGGTGGATCCCGGGAGGGTGTGCCTGGGCCAGCACGAGCGCGGGGCCGCGCGCGCCCACGTCACCGGCCACACACGGCGCGCGGATCGCGAGCGCGATGACCGCGGCGCCGACGGGCATGGCGGATCGGCCGATGAGGCAGGCGAGGTCGCTCGAGGCGCGGCGCATTGCGCGGATCATCGTAACCGGAGCGCGGGCCGGGATCCGAGGGGGGCCGCGCATCGCGTGCACTGCCAAATCGGGCTTCGCCCAGCGGTCTTCCTGGCCACTGAATCCGCCGACAGTGGCGCTCCTCCCCCGCAACCGCCAGCCGCACGCCCTCGTGCGCGCTACTCCGGCAACGCGATCGCGCCCGCGGTTCGCGAGCGGTCACCGCGTCGGCATCGAGGGGAACCGCGGCTGGACGCCGGTGTAGGCGCCAGCGTCGGTGCTGATCCGGCGGGTGCGCCCGTCGGCGGTCGAAATCGCGACCACGCCCCCGTCCCGCTCGAAGATCAGCCACGCGCCATCCGGCGTGGGAGCCACCAGCGTGCACTGGCCCTCCAGGACCGCGAGCCGACGCCAGAGGCATGGGCGTCGAGGCACACGACGCTCAGCCCCGCTCGCCGAAGAAGCACGCTGCCGCCAGCCCCGCGATACCGGCCCTGATGACCGCGACGTCATAGCGCTGGGCGTGGGTCACGAGCCCGCCGACCCGCGGGCAGCAAATCCGTGGTGAGGCCACACTGACCTTCCCAGCGTGCGGACGACCTCGGCGGAGACGCGCTCGCCACACGACCAGCGCGAGGAGCTCCGAGCGCACGGCGTGGTGGCGTGAAGGTCGCTCCAGATGGAAGATGTGCTACGTCGTACCTCGAGCTCCAAGGAAACCGCGAGTCGTCCATGAAAGCCAAGCTGCTCGTCCCGGCCGTGATCCTCGGCCTTGCGGGGCTGTACTTCCTGAATCGCCACCTGAACCAGACGCGGGAGTACATCCAAGGCGTCCCGGCGGTGGCCGAGCCCGGCACGGGTGCGGTGCGCCAGCGCTTCACGGTCGGGTTCTTGCCCGTGACCTGACACCTCACCTGCCCCGTGACCAGTTGGATCACGCAGCACAGCACCACGGGCTCGGTGTTCGAATCGCAGAAGTTCACCGACTTCCCGTCGATGAAGGAGGCGCTGATCGCGCGCAAGATCGACGCCACGTTCATGAACATGCCACTCGCGATGAAGCTCGTAGCCGACGGCGTGCCCGTCAAGATCGTCTACCTCGGCCACCGCGACGGCAGCGCCCTGATGGTGAGGTCCGACGGCGAGATCCGAGACTTCGAGGGACTGCGGGGCAAGACCATCGCGATTCCCGGACGCTTCTCGAACCAGAACATCCTGTTGCTCAAGAAAATGCGCGAGCTCGGGATGAAGGACGGGGACCTCGTCATCAAGGAGCTGCCGCCCCCCGAGCACCCCAGCGCCCTGGCCGCCAAAGCGATCGACGCGTACATCATCGGCGAGCCGCACGCCGCGAAGGCCGAGATGGAAGGCTACGGCCGCGTGCTCTACCAATGCGGCGACCTTTGGCCGAGCTTCATCTCCTGCGGTCTGGTCGTGCGTCAGGAAGTGATCGACCAGAATCGACCGATGGTGGAGGAGCTCGTTCGTGGCATCGCGACCTCGGGCAAGTGGCTCGACAGCGACCTCGAGGCGGGCGCGCAGCATCGCAAGGACGCCGCGGCCGTGGCCTCCACGGCGATGTTCTACAACCAGAAGCGCGAGCTGCTCGAGTACGTGCTCACCAAGGACACGAAGCGCGTCAAGTACACCGACCTTCGGCCGCCCAAGGATCGCTTCGACGAAATGATGCGCTTGTTCGTGGACTTCAAGCTCCTGCCGAAGCTGATGCAGTTCGAGGAGTACACGGACACGAGCTTCGCGCCGGACCTGGAGACCCTGCCCGTGCCCTTCGACCGGCTGCCCGGCATCAACGAGCTCGCAGCCCAGAAGTGAGCGCCTGGCCTCTAGGTGCTGCCGGCGTCGCTCTCCTGTCGATGTGGGGCGCGTGCCGGCTGCGGGATTCGTACTCGCGGATCATCCTCCCGCTGGCGACGGCGGCGCTGTTCGTCGCGGCGTGGCAGGGGGCCTGTGAGCTCATGACGTATCCGGTGAAGCTGCCCGACGGGACCGTCCGCTGGATCGAGACGTTTCCCAAGCCGTGGCAGACCTTGACCGAAATGCGGGGGCCCATCGCCGACGGCACGATCCTGCGCTTCGCGGTCGCGAGCGTCTACCGCGTCGCCGTCGGCTTCACGATCGCCGCGCTGATCGGGATCCCCCTCGGCCTGTGGGCCGGCTGGTTCGCGCGCGGTGCGCAGGCGATCAACCCGCTGATCCAGGCTCTGCGGCCGATCTCGCCGATCGCCTGGATCCCGCTCGCGGTGCTGTGGTTCGGCGTCAAGGACGAGGCCGCCATCTTCCTGATCGCGCTGGCGTCGTTCTTCCCGATCGTGACGGGCGCGATGACCGGAGTGAGCACGATCCCGATCGTGTACGTCCGATCCGCACAAGGCTTCGGCCTGTCGGGCTTCGAGCTGTTTCGCCATGTCGTGTTCCCGGCGGCGACACCGGCCATCATCACGAGCCTTCGACTCGCGCTCGGCATCGCGTGGATGGTGATCGTCGCGGCCGAGATGATCGCGGTGGACTCGGGGCTGGGCTACATGATCATGGACTCACGCAACGCGAACAACTACGAGCGCGTCGTCGGGGCGATGATCGTGATCGGGCTGATCGGCGTCGGCCTCGACCTGCTCGTGCGGCGCCTCGAGCGCATGGACGCGGTGCGCTGGGGCTTTCCCAACGATCGCCAGACCATTGCGGCGGTCGGGACCGCCCGCCCGGCCGGAGGCGCGACGCGATGACCCAAACGGGCGCCGGCGACACGCTGGCAGCCAAGGTGACCGTCCACGGCGTCGGCAAGACGTTCTGGCGCCGCGACGAGCCGCTCGTCGTGCTCCAGGATATCGAGCTCTCGGTGCAGGCGGGCGAGCTCGTGTGTCTGCTCGGGCCGTCGGGGTGCGGCAAGACGACGTTGCTCAACATCGTCGGGGGATTCGACGTGCCCACCGTGGGCACGGTCGAGATCGACGGTCAGCCGGTGCGGGGGCCGGATCCGCGGCGTGTGTTCGTGTTCCAGGAGTACGGCATCTTCCCGTGGGCCACGGTGTGGGAGAACGTCGGGCTCGGCCTGCGCAAGAGACCTACGGACGAGCAGCACCGGATCATTCGTCACTACGTCGACCTCGTCGGGTTGACGGGCTTCGAAGGAACCTACCCTGCGGAGCTCTCGGGCGGCATGAAGCAGCGGGTGGCGGTCGCGCGCGCGCTCGCCGTGTCGCCGGACATCATCTTCATGGACGAGCCGCTCGGGGCGCTCGACTCCTTGACGCGCCTCCAAATGCGCGGCGAGCTGCTGCGCATTCGGCAGCAGGAGCAGCCCACGATCCTGTTCGTCACGCACGATGTCGACGAGGCGCTGCAACTCGCGGATCGCATCGTCGTGATGACTCCGCGGCCGGGGCGAATCGCAGAGATCGTCCCGGTGCCAATGTCCCACCCGCGCGATTTGGGGAGCCCCGAGTACGGGCGCACCAAGAACGGCTTGCTCGATGTGCTCGGGGTCGGCCACGCGGTGTAGCTGCAGGGCCTCCGGCGATGAGGAGCTCGTCCGCTGCCGACACGGATCCGTCACTTGAACAGCACCGACATCGGCCGCTGCGCACGGCGGTACCCGCGGCGCAGGAAGAACCCCTCGCCGTCGGCGAACGGCGTCGCGTAGATGGGCACGCCGGCCGCGTAACGATCGATGGCGGCGAGCAGTCGGCTTCCCACACCGCGGCGTCGCGCGGACGGGTGGACCACGAGCTCGCCGATGAACACCGAGAACGCACCGTCGCTGAATGCGGTCGCGTAGCCGATGAGTCGGCCGACCCCGTCTCGGGCATGGGCGACGAACGGGTACGCCGCGATCGAGCGCGCCACCGACGTCTCGTCGTAGGCCGACGCGACGCCCCAACCGACGGCTGCCATCAGCCCGATGACCTCGACCGCGGTGACCTCTTTGTCGACGCGCACAGCGCCCGCGTCGCTCATGGCGTGCGGCCGACACCGTCCTGGTGGCCGTCCTCGATCATGACGGGCTGCCGCTCGAGGGGCACGACCGTCGCGGGATGACCGACCGTGGCCTTCGTTCTCACGAGGAGCCTCGGCGCGGCCGCGCTCCGTGCATCGCGTAGGGGGCGAGCGCCGCGTGCACGACCGACCGCCACCCGCCGCCGATGACGTTGTCGTACGCGGCGCGCATCTGTTGGGCAGCCTCGGTGTAGGCAGCCCAACCTCTACGCTCGTCGCTCATTCGTCGAGGAGTCGCTCGAGCTGGATGCGGTGTCGCATCGGATGCACGACCGCATGTTCCAGCATTTGCTCGATAGTGTGCGGTTCTTTCCATCGGCTGAGGTACTGGTTGGGCGAGAGCTGCTCATTCTCGAGCCGCGCCAGATGACGGTGCCACCCGTCGAGCGTCTCGTCCATGAACGCGTCGAGGCGCGGAACGATCACGCCAGCATCGCGGATGAGGGGCAGTCCTTCGATCGGTTCGGCGAGGACTTCCCAGATCCAGAGTAGGTAGCTACGTGCGGCGGCCTGAACGTGCGAAACGAGCCGCTGCGGGCTCTCGTAGTCGGCGTCCCCGTGCGCATCGGGCATCGGTCTTCCCGACGCAACGAATCGCCGCCAGGTGGGGACGAACTCGCGAAGCTCCCGATCATGCAACTCGACGAGGCTGCGTACTGCACGGCTGCGGAACTCAGGCATCGTTCCACCCCCACGGAGTCTTGGCCACAGGTAGCGGGCGAAAGTCGGCGACGTAGCGCGAGTCGATTCCGCGCTGGTGCCACCGACCACCGAAGTCACCGCGACCGTGCTTGTACTCGCGCTCGACGAGCGCTTCGGCGACGTCGAACGAGGCGGCCCCATCGTCGAGATCGCGGTGTCGACCCTGCCGCCAGGATAACGCGCCCCGGGACGAGTCGTCGCTCACGGTGGTCGCACCCTCGCGGAGCCGGTGAGCTCCGGCCTCGCGGAGCGCGACGGTCGTGCGGTGGTCGACTCCTCCGACGCCGCCACCCGGACGAGATCCAGCGCCCGCCGCGTAGAAGCGCGCTAACGACCGGACTCTCGCCGCCGTCTGGGATGTTCGTCGCATCGCGGTGCGCCCCGATGTCGAGGGCGCCGGAGTGCGCGTGCCGACGTTCGTCCAGCATCGGGAGGCAGAGCGTGGCGCGCGAAACCGATCACGTCCTGGCGCGCGAGGACCCGGTAGCAATGCCGCGTTGCCGCGGGCGTTGCGTCCTGATCGCGGTGCTGTCGATCGGGCTCGCTACGGCGTGCGCCACCCCCCAGCGGCCGATTTCCGCAGAACCGGTCGTTCACGTCGAGACCCAGCCGGTCTCCGCCGCCGAGCTGCGCGTGAGCCTCACGCGCTACACCGACCGGCTCGTGTTCCTGCTCGATCAGTCCACGCAGGCCATCAAGGAGGCCACGGACGACGTCTCGCGCAAGCGGCTCGTGCTCGCCTGGAAGATCCAGATGGCCACGTTCATCCGTCAGACGATGGCGTTGCGGGAGCCGGGTGAGGCGCTGATCGATCTGTGGGCGTTCGTGATTCAGCTCGACCATCTGTTCCGGTTAGTCGCTCCGCCCGCGCCCCAGCCCGTCATGGACGAGACGCCGAGGAAGGATCGGGCGGCGCTACTGAGCTCGTCGCCCGTGCCGGCACGCAACGCACGCGAAGCGCTGGCACAAATCGACGACCTGGCCCGCCGCGTCATCACGGTGAAAGACTTCGCGCGCGTGCGGGCCGCCCTCGTCGACTTCGCGGAGCGCCACCCGCTCATCGACATGGAGGGACCCGAGACCCCGGAGATCAACCTGATCTCACGGCCCGTCGACGACGCGTCGTTCCACGGGATCCTCGCGCTCCTCACCACCCCGGCTCGCGTCTTCCTCGACGACACCGCCGAGGCCATCGAGGGCTTCTCACGGACCGGCGAAAAGTTCGCCGAGATCATCAAGCTCGTCCCCGAGCAGTTCAGCTGGCGCATGGAGATGATCGCCTACGACCTCGAGCACGGAGACACGGCGGTCGCCACGCGCCGCAACCTCAACCTGTTCTCGTCGAGCTCGGAGCAAGCCGTCGCGCGAATCGCCGCACTCCCCAACGACCTCCAGGTGCTCCTCGATCGCGCCATCGAACGGCTGCCCACGAAGGTCCGCGAGGAGGCCGTGCGCGGCGTGGAGGAGCTCCTCGAGCGTCGCGAGCAGCTGGACCAGACGCTCGAGAAACTGCGCCAGACGCTCGCATCCGCCGAGGCCGTGACCCAACACAGTGGCGTCGCCGCGACGCAGATCGGGCCGGCCGGCGAGGCCTGGAAGGGCGCGTTCGGGGAGCTCCGCGGCATGGTCGACGACGCGCGCAAGGGCGACGCTCCCGCGGAGGAGACGTCATCGCACCAGTTCGACGTGCGTGAATACGGCCCCGCCCCGCACGAGATCCCCCTCGGGGGGCACTCGCTGCGAGCCGCCGTGACCGAGGCCCGGGCCCTGATCGCCGACAGCCAGAGCCTCGAGGCCACGATTGCCAGGACGCGCGGGGAGCTCGAGCGCTCGATCGAGCACACGCGCAGCGGGCTCGACCGGACCGTTCGTCACTGGATCTACCTCGCGGGCGCGGTCGCGGCGGGC
>ORMF012296465.1_pt1 | contig 20444 bp, 15 predicted proteins | sample 1779871 | NCBI WGS metagenome assembly ORMF01 (sample SAMEA104232316, study PRJEB22302) | groundwater metagenome | biome: forest; feature: aquifer; material: groundwater | place: USA | collected 2011-08-07 | depth 5.4 m | reverse complement strand
TTTCGCGCACTCGTTTTAACGCCTCGTCGAAATCACTCTGCAGACGATTAAGCTGTTCATCAATTGCGGCCAGACGCTTGCCGAGATAGCTCTCGATGGCCTGCTGCAAGCTGTTTTCTAATTCTTCACTCACCGGACTTAGTGTCCTCCGATCAGATTATTGCTGCCCGATTTGTGGGTGGAGCAGAGGTGGCACGGACTTTAGTCTGTGATTTCCTTACGGCCAGAACTCCACAGACTGAAGTCTGTGCCACTGAATTTGATTATGGAGGTCGCCGTGAAAGCTAGTCAAGAACTCTTTTCGGGCGGGCCCTTTGGCCCAGGTCTCTATCTCGCGACTCACGCGCAAGATACGCGTGCCCTACTTACCTAAGAAGGTGCGGCACCTTGAGGTTCACTTCCAGCGGCAACGCCAATCCGAGGGCCCACCTAAACCCGTGGGTCAGCAGTTGTCTTCGTTTAATGCTTTGCGACCTTGGCTTGCGCCCGACACGGAAGGTATCAGCGAAAGCGCCGCACTCTACTTACTGAGAACGGCGCTTTCGGTCTTGACTCCGGTCGGCTGACAGACGAGAGGCGTTCATCTCAGCGACTCTTAGGCTCAAGAATAATCTCACGAGCCAGCCGGTCACCCATTACTTCGCGAATCTCCAAACGTTCTTTGTAGCCCTGCATCTGCTTCTCGTCGTTGCCGATGACTCTTTGAGCGACCGCATCGGCCTTATCTTCATTGGCTTCCATGGTCGCCAGGTTTTTGTACTCAGTCATCAGCATCAGGTTAAATTCACCGGGGGTGTGGCCTTCAACTGATAACACCTTGTAAGAAAGAATGTTTCCGTCTTTCTTTTGGGCCTCCTGCTCAGTCTTCCACTGTCCGGCAAGATAGTTCATATAGGCCGCGTCCATTCCTGGTTTGATTCTTATGAACGCGATGTTCCAGACCCCGCCGTTGTGATAAGGGCGATTGACCTGGGCGAATACCGAAACAGCAGCAATCAACAGCGATACCGTGAGCGAAACGAGGACTATTCGTTTTCTTTTCATTGTTGGCTCCTTCCCCGTACCAAGGATAAGGTCAACGCCGGCGAGGTACGGGATACTCGTCGCCGCAGCCGTTGAAGCGGCAAGTGAGTGGTTGCCGATTGGTGAACGCGTCTATTGCGAGCGCAATCTATGAGAAAGAGCCGCGCCTGTCAATGGTATATTTTTATTCAGGCAGGTAAGCCCTTTCGGGCGATGGCCTCCATCACGCCGCAGAAGCGATCGAGTTCTGGCAGAGTGGTGTAAAGATTGGGCGTAATTCGCAGGCCCTGGAATTCCTCATGAATGATCGGGGTAGTGAAAATGCGATGCTGACTAAACAGATAGTTTCCAATCTTGCTCGAATCAACGCCTTCGATTTGCACGTTGGCGATGGCGCACATTTGCTGCGGGTCTAACGAAGTATTAAAGCGGACCTTGGGGATGTCTTTTAGTTTGTCCATCCAATAACGCGAAAGGTAACGCAGTCGCGCTTCTTTGCGTTTACCGCCGATGCCGTTGTGAAACAGTATGGCTTCGCCGATGGCCAGCTTCGGCGCGGCTGAATGCGTGCCGATCTCTTCGAACTTGCGAATATCCGTCTTTTGTTTTTCTTCGGCAGCAAATAACGGCCACACCTTCGCGATCTTGTCGCGCTTGATATAAAGCAATCCCGTGCCTTTCGGCGCGTACAACCATTTATGAAGCGAGGTGCCAAAGTAGTCACAGTCCAGGTCCGCTTGTTTGAAATAGAACTGAGCGAATGAATGCGCTCCATCGACGATGGTTTCGACCCCGCGCGCGCGGGCCATGCCGCAGACGGCTTTCACCGGCGTGATCTGCCCGGTGATGTTGATCTGATGCGCGATCTGAATCAGGCGCGTGCGCGGAGTAATGGCTCGCTCAAACGCTCCGGTGATCTCCTGTATGTCTTTGGGTGGTATCGGAATCTTGATCAAGTTGAGCTTGACGCCTTCGCGCTGCTCGCGCTGCCGGATCGTGGTGAGCATGCGCCCATAGTCCTGGGTAGTCGTCAGGATCTCGTCCCCTGACTTTAGATCCATGCCCAGCAGCAGTGTTTCCAAAGACTCGGACGCGTTGCGCGTGATCGCGATCTCTTCCCGATCGCAGCCAAAGAGTTCGGCCAGGCCAGTGCGAATCGTTTCGGATTGCGGCTCGAGAATCTGCCACATCGTGTAAGCCGTGGCATCTTCCTGCTGCCAGATGTAACGGACCAGCGCTTCAGTGACGATGCGCGGACTGGGCGAAACGCCTCCGTTATTCAAATTGATCATGCCCCGCGTGACTGTGAAGGCCCGCTGAATTTCAAACCAGAAGTCTTCATCCAGCGCCACTTGTTCAGGCGTGAGGTGCGCCACGTTGGTCGTGGCAGCCTGAATGTCCTGTAGCAGCGACGCAACGGTTCCGGACGAGAGCGCTGCCAGACCGAGGCCTTTGCCCGCGAAGGAGATAAACCTGCGACGATCCAACTCGCCCGCCTTTGATAGAAGACCCGTTGCCTCATTCATGGCTGCTTGGAGTTACCTTTCTTCGAGAACGCTGAGTTTGAGTTCACGTAGTAAACCGGACGCTTAACGGTCTTTGAGCGATGCATGGAGATCTTTAGCCGGAGGCGGATTTCGGAAATCCGTAATCTCTGCATTAAGGGGCAGACATTTTAGCCGGCATTTCAACTTCAAAACCTGCTTCGATCCAAGCCTTGGTGCCGCCCGTGACGTTTAAGAGATTTGCAAAGCCGGCCTCCTGCAGAATGCTGGCACCGGCGCTGGATCGATAGCCGCCGGCGCAGATTACGGCGGTTTGCAGGTTTGGTTTCAGATTCAAGTGCGGAAGCAGGTCGCGCAATTTCGCCAGCGGGGCGCTGGTCGCATGAGGAGCGTGTCCGCTCTCGTACTCAGCGACGCGTCGAACATCGACAATCTGAAGATCGGGTCCCGTCTCGATCAGGCTTTTCAGCTCGGCTACACTTATCTGCGGCACCACGTCGAGTTTGAAACCTGCTTCCTGCCACGCTTCTATTCCGCCCTCCAGATAACCCTTCACGTGTTCCAGACCCACCCGCGCCAGACGAAGCTGAGCTTCTTCAATATTTTCGTTTGAGCCGGCCACGATCAAAATTGGCGCACTCATTGGAATTAGCGAGCCGGCCCAGGACGCAAATTGTCCGCCGAGGCCGATGTTAAGCGCGCCGGGAATATGACCGGCGCCAAAACCTGCAGCATCGCGGACATCCAGAATCACCCAACCCTCGGCCGCAAGTTTGGCAACTTCCGCAGCCGGCATCGCCCCGACCGCCGGCAATCCTTTCAGGGACTCGGCGCCACCGCGATTAATCTCGGCATCCTTTGAGAAGTAGGCCGGCGCTTCCGGCAAATCGGACGTCATTATTTTGACGAACTCGTCTTTCGTCATCGGTTGCAGCGCATAGTTAAACTTGCGTTGGTGGCCAATTGTCGAAGAGGTTTCGGTCGAAAGATTTTTCCCGCACATCGAGCCGGCGCCGTGCGCCGGAAAGACTTCGACTGCATCGTCGAGCTGCATCAGTTTTTCGTGCAGACTTTCGTACATCATTCCGGCCATCATCTGCGGCGTGTACCCTTTGGCTCCGGCAAGATCGGGACGGCCCACGTCGCCGATAAAAAGTGTGTCGCCCGTCAGAACCTTGTGGGGTTGATCTGAGACTTCAGTATCAGACACCAGCACGCAAATGCCTTCAGGGGTATGCCCGGGAGTTTCCAGGATGCACAGTTTCACACGACCGATAGTCAGCTCGTCGCCATTCATGACGGCCCGATGCGGAATCGTGGCCTTTGCTTGCGCGCCAAAAATGATTTGGGCGCCGGAACGCGCCGCCAACTCGCGATGACCGCTGACAAAATCCGCGTGCAGGTGCGTTTCGATGACGTATTTTATTTTCAGATTCTGAGCGGCTGCTTCGTCCAGGTACTGATCGACATCACGTTGCGGATCTACTACCGCGGCTTCGTCTTCTGAACCAATCAGATAGGAAGCGTGAGCGAGACAGTTGAGATAGAACTGCTTGAAATACATAACACCTTCTTACTAGAAACGCGGGCACCCTGTCTCGCACAGCGAGTAAAGCGCTCATTTCCCTCAGTCCATCTGGTTTACTACCAATAGGATTCCCAACCATTCGCGCTAACCGCGCAATGCAGGCGAGGCGCGGAAGCTAATCACGTCGACTCTCGCAAAACAGGAGCGAGACAACAAGGATAAAATCATCTGAAGTACTCTTCAAAAACCCGCTACTCGGAAGATGGCTGATGGATTCTCTCGCAAAAAGTGAGGTACGGCAAGATGTTTCGAGTGCGGATACGGGGGGCTATTAGAATTTGTTGCTGCCAGCGCTTTATTTTAGAAGGCCAACAGACACCTTCGCACTCTGTTCAGCCGTCAACACCACCGCCAGTGTGGAAGACCACCGAGTCCCCTAAAGAATCAAAGCCCTGGTCTTTAGTTTGGAGGGTGACGACAATTACTTCAATGAGAAGCTCAGCGAAGCCGGACCTGGTCCTGAGATTTAGCCTAGATTGGGCTGTGGCCGAGCCCACTCGGCACAATCAATCCTGGAACAACTAAACTGACTCAATCCTTTCCCGCCCGGCTTCCACCGAAAGAATATTGACGTCTGCCGAGCCTCCTTGGCGGAGAGTTCCCATGCGGGCTCCTTCAATTGTTTGGAATTCTCGATTATTTGGAAACAGAAACTGGATCACTTTTTTCATGTTGGATCACTTCCGATACCTGTGTGACTGCAAACAAAGCTGAGGTAGAACTCCACTCAGTTGAATGTACTTGCTCAGGCGTGTTGTTATTTGCCGTTCGTTGAAGGTCAAACTGGAATGCGGCAGACCGTAGAATGGATCACATCAAGTGGTGCTTTGCCCGAAGCACAGCACGGAGCGGTCCATCCCGTGCCGCGGAGAGCGCCTTTACTTCGGCGCAACCAGACCGTCGAGGTGCTTCATAAACCGCTGAGCGTGAACCGGTGAACTTCCATTCAATTGAACGAATACGTTGGCTCTGCGGAACAGAATCATGCACACATTGAGCATTATCACCTCGCCATCTTGAACTCCGGCCAGAGCATTGAGAAGCAGCAGCGAAAGAGCCGTGTAGAGGGACTCACGCATATCAATTTCCTTCCTTCTTCGGAAGATCAGACTGTGTTACTGATACGGCCCGATATCGGGCCAACGTAGAATGATCTATGACGCCGAATCATGAAAAAAGGTTCCGGTAGCTGCGAACTCGGTGAGTCTTAGGAGAAAATGACAGAACGAAGGGTTGCCTTGCTTTACTACGTTAATAGGTCGTACAGGATCTATTCGCCCCTATTTCTTAACAGGCAATTTATAGAACTCACGCGCCGGCTTCAAGGGCCGCAGCATCCAGTAAGGCCGCCGGGTGCCGTCCGGCGAATGCTGGTCCGCAGGCCGCGTCATCCGAAGCCATTTCTGATAAACCTCGCGGGATTTCTCAGTGTCCACATGGATATCGCCATAGGAGTCGGTGGGTTCAGCCCTGCGAACGCGCACAACCTGATGCCAGCAATGCATTCCCGAAATCGGATCGGGATGAACCGGGAAAGTCAGGTTCTGATGCACGCCGACATCGCTCCACCAGATGCGCAGAGAGTCCGCATCGCTCGACTTGTATGGCCCAGTTCCGCGTTCGCGTTTCATCCCCCAGGCGTCGCCTTGGTGATCCAATCTGACGGTGGCCGTTAACTGTTTCTGCCCGCTCTCATGCGTCTTCCAACGTCCCATATGATGGCTGCACGCGACGATGCCGGGCTTAATGCCTTCGGTCACCCAGGCTTTCACCACAAAGTAACCAATCTCGGTCTCGACCCGGACCAGATCGCCCGTGCGCACGCCCAGCGTCTGGGCGTGGGAAGGATGCAACCAAAGCGGATTCGTGTGTGCAATTTCGTTCAGCCATTTCGCGTTGGCACTGCGCGTGTGAATCTGAATCGGCAGCCGAAACGTCGAGATCAAAATAGTCTGATCAGGTTCCAGGTTGTCCGGATGAACATGGCTCTTGATGTAAGTGGGGATCGCGTATTCATGCCAGCCCCACTCAGCCAGGGTCCGGGAAAAGAACTCAAGCCGGCCGCTTGGGGTTGGGAAGCCGCGCCGAATTACGCCGTCGATTTTCACCCCGACCAGGCGTCGACCATCTTCATCCCCGTCAGGACTCGGAACCGGTACGACGTTGGGCGATGCAGGTTTCGCGGCGCGAGAGAACACACGGCCCAGATGATCTTCGCGCATGTCCTCGAGCTCTTCGCTCGCCACAGTCTCTTCATAGATCGCGCCGACTCTCGTGTTGATCTCAAACGATCCATAGCGACGCATGAATTCCAGCGGGCTCAGGTTCTCTGCAGCTGCCCTCTCGGGCAAGCCCGGAACTGAGTTCTCAAAGATCCAACCGTAATATTCATCGACACTGAGGCGCGTGCCCGGGTTCTTTTTGGACTCAACAAATTGCCGGATGCCCAGCGAGCCATCGCGGTCGATGCGCCAGGTCAGCTCCATCCAGAATTCATTTTCCTCCCAAACCTCGCCGGGATTTACTTCACGTGTATCACTGATGTCTTCACCATCACGTTGTCGCGCGGCGCGCATCACCGGCTGGCGAAAGCCGAGCCATTGCGAATCGTGCGTTTCGTACGAATGTAAATCGTGACGTTCGGGCCCCAGTCCCATCGGCAGAATGTAATCAGCAAAGTACGTCGTTTCGTTCCACACGGGCGTGAGCGCGACGTGACAACCAATCAGCTTTTCGTCAGTCAGGGCTTCGATCCATGAGAAGCCATCAGGGTTTGTCCATACCGGGTTGTAAACGCGCGTGAAATAAGTATCCAGCCGGCCGCGTCCTTCCTTGAGAAAGTGCGGCAGGAGGAACGACATCTCGTGCATGGCGAGCGGAAACTCGCGTGGCCAGGTCTTTTCATTCCACATCCGTGGATGGGGCGGCGAGTAGATCGGCTTAGGCACAAACTTGTTCCAGGCGTTGGGAAACACCCCGCCTTTGGTGGCGACTGCGCCGAGAAGGGAATTGATCATGAAGAGCGTCCGGGCGACTGACCATCCATGACTGATTCCAGCAGTCGCGCTGCGCCAGTTGTGACTGGAGAAGCGCGTGCCGGCGGTGGCGACCAGCTTCGCGATCTCTTCCAGCACGGCCGCATCTACGCCGGATTCTTCGGCCGCGAACTCGAAGGTGTACTCGGCATACAGTTCCTTCAGCAGTTGCTCAAAATCGTCGAAGCTGGAAATTTCCTCGCGCCGTAAGCGCGAAATGTTTATAGACTTCGCGCTCCCACTTGAATCTTCTTCGGTCTCGACGAAATGCCCAGCATTTTGTCGAGACCGAAGACTATTGGGCGACTCGCGATCTATAAATATTTCGCCGCTACGCGGCTGTTTGTCAGATTCGAAACTCGAAACTCGAAATTCGGAACCGAGATATTCTTCCCAGTTCCACCAGCGCCGCACGAACTCTCGATTATAAAGATTGTTTTGAATCAAATAATTCGCGATAGATAAGAGAATTGCCGCTTCCGATCCGGGATAAGGAGAGATGTAATGATCGGCGTGCGTCGCGGTGTTGGAAAGCCGCGTGTCAAAGACGATCAGTTTTGCGCCGCTCGTCTTCCCGTCGATTACGCGCTGTGCGTGCGGATTGAAGTAGTGGCCTGACTCGAGGTGCGCGCTAATCAGCAGGATGACTTTGGCATTTGCATGATCAGGGCTGGGACGATCGAGTCCCATCCACAACTGATAACCTTCGCGCGCGCCCGAAGAACAAATGTTGGTGTGCGAGTTGTGCCCATCAACACCCCACGCCGCCAGAATCCTTTCCGTGAAACCATCCTCGCCCGGACGCCCGACGTGGTACATGATCTCGTCGCGACGATCTTCGACGATCGCTTTTCGTATCCGCCCGGCGATGGTATCGAGCACTTCGTCCCAACCGACACGCTCCCATTTTCCTTCGCCGCGTTTACCCGCTCGCTTCAATGGATAAAGAATGCGATCAGGATCGGTAACCTGGTTCAGCGTCGCCGGACCCTTGGCGCAGTTGCGCCCGCGACTCCCCGGATTCTCAGGATTGCCTTCGAACTTCTGTATCTTGTGAGTGTCTTTGTCTATGTAGGCGAGCAGCCCGCATGCCGACTCGCAGTTGAAACAAGTCGTCGGCACTAATGAATAGCGCCGCTCCTTTCGCTGCGGCCACGCCTGCGAATCCAACTCAGTCCAATCGTCCCAGCGCTCCTTGGGTGGGAACGCTGCGAGATGAATGCGCGAAGGGCCGGGGTAAAAAGTTTCGCTCATGTTTGTTTTACTCTACGCGAATTCATCTGATGACGGCAGGTCGGTACAGAACCGCGAGCGGTAGCGACCGGATCCCGGCATTCAACTCGCAAGTCCTTGAGATCTTGTTTTACAGCAATTCCAGGTTGACCTTTGACCCGGTCGCTACCGCTCCCGGTTCTGACCTCACTTCGCCAGCGCATGCACCTTCCCGATCGTCGTGAAGTACACCTGCGTCTTATCAACCGCCAGATATTTATTCCAATCATCCGCGCCCCGATCGAGAGTCACGGGCTCTCCGCCGCCAGTCGGGATTTTGCGGAGTGCATAGTTACTCGTCGTCTCGCGGTCGAAGTAGTAAACGGAGTTGTCATCGGCAACAAATTGCATCACCTCGCTAATACTCGGCGCCAGTTTAGTTGGCTCGCCGCCTTTCTTCGAGATCTTCATCAGCACCCAGTTGTCGGGGTTGTCCATCTGGGCGTAGAAAAGATTCTGAGCGTCCTGAACCATGTCGGACATCGGGCCCTTATTGGGGTTACGGTAGAGAAAAGTATCGGCGCCACCTGTCTTCGGAACCTTCCTGATGCCGGTGGCGGCGACCCAGTAAACAAAATCGCGATCGACACAAAGGCCGCTGTACCCTTCCTGGCCAGTCGCAAGTCTCTGCGTCGCGCCGCCTGTCTTCTTCGCAAACAGCACCGGAAGGTTATGCGAGCCTGAACCGCCCCAGACCAACCAGTAGATGTTCTCTCCATCAAGGACCATCTCGTCGGGCTTGCCGGGCGCGTCTGAGACGATCATTTCGCTGGCTCCTCCGGCCTTGGGAACGCGATAGCTTTTCCCGGGTTCGGACCAGTACAAGAACGTACCATCCGCAGCCAACGTTTGGCTGGGAAAGTGTTCGCCGCCCTTTACCAGCACTGAGACGCTGCCATCTTTGAGCGAGATGCGGTTGACATTGTTTGTGCCCTCGTTCTGGCTGGCCAGGGTTCCGCCGGTTACATAAAAGACGGAGTCACCGTCCGAGATAATCTTCGAAGGGTGATCCTGGTTGTCGGCCAACACTCTGGCTTTCCAGAGAGCCGATTTGCAGGCCAGAATGCTCGCAGACATCAGCATCAGCGCGAGGAACAGAGTCAGGACACTGGGTTCAATTCGGGCTCTGGTCAATCGTATTGCTCTCTTCCCGGGCCGATGCGTCAGTTAGCAGCCACATCCGGAAGGGCTAGATGTTTTACAGGCAACAAAAGCCTTCCGGATCCAGACTCTCGAATCTCACTCACGAATACAGCAGGGCAAGTAAGGCGCATCTCGAAGAATGATCCCTACACGGGAAGTCGCGCGTGGGTGGTTCGACGTTACTTCTTGAACATATTCGGGTTGTCTTTTTCGAGCTTGGTCGCCTGCGCGGCCAAATCTTCGGCTTCCTTACCGAGTGCGGCGACCTTCTCGTTATTTGCTTGGGCCCGGCTGATAAAACTCGAGCGGCTCTCGCTGTCAATTAAAGCTTGCGGTGTGCCTTTCGAGGCCTCGACCAGTTCCGCGCGCTTGTTGTATTCCCTGGTCTTGATTCCCAGATACTCCTTGAATTTGTCACTGATCTTCAGCTTACTGGCCTCGTCATATTTCTTGGCCGCTTCTTTGCACTTCTCCTCGGCCTTGTCATAGGCTGCAATGGCTTCTTTCGCGAGAGTGCGCGCCTCTGCCAGTTGGGATACCTTTGTCTGAAGCATCGTCTGCTTTTTCTCTTCGGCGTCCTGGAAAAACTTCTTGCCTTCGGCGACTGCCGCGTTCCCTTCATCGCCAAGTTTGTTGGCCTTCTCCGTCTCGTCTCCGGTGCTGCAGGCGAGGACGGCTGCGACTAACAAGAGCAGCGCCACGAACATGCTCGAATGACGTTGGTTATTTATCTTTATCTTCATCTTGGGGATCTCCTATTCTTAACCAGTCTCCGAACGTTTGTAACTCAAAATCATTTGGCTGTCATCGGTTTTCATGCCAGTGGCACTGACTGCCCCGCCTGGACATAAGCATGCTCGAAGAGCATCAACCCGATTAAGGCGAGCGGCGCACCGCCGATGCCGACAGCGGTACTGACGTATCCGCCGATAGCCAACCACGGCAACAGTCCGCCGAGTATCGACGGCACAGCGCCCATCCAGAACTCGCTCCGGTAACGGCCGCGCACCATCTCCCAGATCGCCAAACGCGCATGCGCAGTTGGATGTGTCAGCGACACTTCACCCCAGACCATTAGCATGTGCAGCAGACTCGTGACCGCGAGTACCCAAAGCAGAGCGAGAACTGCCGGGGGCACTGTGTCTATGAAGGTCAGCGCTGAACGCGTCCCCACAAACCGTGCAGCTAAGGGCAACAGCACGGCCGAGCCGAGCAGCAGTGCCTGTACGAATAGATGCGGCGGCAACAAAGGGTTCTGCCAGAGATCACGCGCTTTCGCTTGCGCGAAGAGATAGGCCGTGTAGATGGCGGTCAGCGTAGAGAGCGGAATGCCTGGAATCATCAACCAGTTGTGCAGCGACTTTGAGCTAAAGAAACTACCTATGAAGTGCAGGCCAAGCACGGCCGAATATCCCGCGATAATGAACGCGCCCTTTACCAGCCAACTCTTCCACTGCGGCCGCGTGAAGATCATGTAGAAGCGCGCAGGATGCTCCAGGTCCCAGATCAATAAGCCGCCAGTTATTCCGAGAAACGCACCGGAAACAATCGGCGTGAACCACAACCACAAGGCACTATCAGCTCGTAAGAATCCAAATAGCACCAACAAGGCTGCGACCAAATAAACACCCGCGGCAATTCCTTTGGTCCAGGTATACAAACTGACGCGCCAGTCCCACGGAATCGAATGGGCTACGTCGTAACTCAATAGTGCCGCGGCCGAGCTGTTGTTGAAAGTCGGATTGCCTGAGACGACGTGTTCGCTCGACTGTTGTTGCTCGCTCCACATGAACAAACCGGCTTCAGGGCGCCGCGCCGCCAACGGATCGAGTGTCGCCTGATGCGCGCCTTTATAGAAAAGTTTCGGCAGCGTTTCCTTCTCTGGACGGCGAACGTTCACGGCTTCGCGATTGATGATCTGCCCGACATACGACGAAGGATCGTTCATGTCGCCAATCAGGATTGCCTGCGTCGGGCAGACGACGACGCAGGCCGGCTCTAATCCAACATCGATCCGGTGCGCGCAGAAGTTGCACTTCTCAGCCGAATGATCTTCCGGATTGATGAAGATCGCGTCGTAAGGACAGGCGGCCATACAGGCCTTGCAGCCGATGCAAATCGATTTATCAAAATCCACAATGCCGTCAGGACGCTTGAACATTGCCGTTGTGGGACAGGCAGTGACGCACGGTGCGTGCGCGCACTGATTGCAGCGGGTTACCTGATGAGCGCGGCGCACCTGTGGGAATATTCCCACGTCAACGTGCTTGACATAGGTGCGGGTGACGCCAACCGGCACCATGTTCTCAGACTTGCACGCGGTCGTGCAGGCATGACAACCGATACAGCGAGTGTGGTCGATCACCTTTGCCCACTGGACCGGGTCCGGGCGAGTTGGCTCTGGCTCGATCATTATGGTTTTTGCATTCTGCTTGTGCGCGGACGATGAAATTTACGCGCCGGAATATATCATGGAATGCGGGCCACGCGGAGATGTAGTCAGCACCAACCGCGCGTGCGGGTGCGTCGCTTGGAGCGTTGACATTGATTCACACGCTTACGCAGGTGGTACTTCATTGCTCAAGATGCGCGTCCCACTTCAGTTATGCGATAGTACGCCTCTCTGTGACCGCGGCAATCAAATGAAGGAACGACTGCTAGATTACCTGTCATGCCCGGCGTGCGCCGGCGCGATCGTCCTGGCCTCTGACGATCACCGTGACGCCGAAGAGATCATCGAAGGTCAACTATCGTGTAGCTCATGCGCCCGCGCCTGGCCCATTACTCGCGGCGTGCCCCGCTTTGCTTCACTTGACGAAGTTGAAGCAGAGAAAGCCGCCACTGCGGCTGGATTCGGCTGGCAATGGCAACGGTTTACTCAGACCGATGACAAGTACGCACAGCAGTTTCTGGGTTGGATAGCTCCCGTCGAACGTGAGTTCTTCAAAGGCAGAGTCGTGCTCGAAGGCGGGTGTGGCAAGGGACGTCATACTCAACTGGCCGCGCAGTGGGGAGCACGTGAAGTGATTGGTGTTGACCTGAGTGCAGCGGTAGAAACTGCATTTGCGGCTACTCGTAATCTGCCTAACGCCCACATAGTACAAGCCGACATCTACAGTTTACCGTTTGCGCGGGTGTTTGATTATGCATTCTCGGTCGGGGTGTTGCATCACTTACCGGATCCACATGGCGGTTTTAGATCACTGGCATCCAAGGTCAAGCCCGGTGGTCACATTTCGGCCTGGGTCTACGGCGCCGAGAACAACGAATGGATCACCCGTTGGGTGAATCCTTTGCGGCAGCGGCTGACTTCGCGCATGAACCCTAATGCGCTGTTGCAGCTTTCAAGAATTCCAGCCGCAATAATGTTTGCGGCCACCAAACTGGTTTACGGTCCATTGAATCGTTCGGCTGGAGGCGCGTCTCTGGCCCGCCATCTCTCTTACAACGATTATCTTAATGCGATCTCCCCGTTTGGCTGGCGAGAACATCACACAATCGTCTTCGATCATTTGGTGGCGCCGACGGCTTTCTACATTTCCCGCGACGAATTCGCCGAGTGGTGGCGTGATATCTCTGCCCGAGAGGTCGATATTAGTTGGCATAACAGTAATAGTTGGCGGGGATTTGGGAAGATTTGAGGTGGAGTTTGGAGTGCCGCCTTCAGGCGATCTGGACATCGCGTGCCTCAAAGAGGGAACCTCAAACACCGCCTGAAGGCGGAACTCTAAACCACCGCTCCAAACCAAACTCGTTGACGGCCCTTCCCGCGAACCGCTATGATGCTGGGGGTCTTTCCGGCGTTCGTGCCTAACCACAGCAGGCGCCTCGGACCTCTCGGTGCTTGCCCTTAACCCTCTCAAGTTTTTCAAAAGAAGTCTGAACCGGATTCCCAAGATAGTTCTATGTCTGTAAAAATTGACGACCTCCTGGTCACTGCTATTGCTCACTTTGCTTCGGACTTGCATTTGAAAGTCGGCTCTTTTCCCGTAATGCGCGTCGGCGGCGAGTTGCATCCGATTGTCGAGGCGCCAAAACTCTCACCGGAAGACACTCTCGATATGGCGTTTTCGATGATGTCGAACCGCCAGAAGCAGAAGCTCAAAGAAGTTTCAGAAGTAGACATCGCCTACAGCGTCAAAGGCCTGGGCAGATTTCGCGCAAACATTTTTCAGCAACGCGGATCGGTCAGTATCGTCCTGCGCGTGATTCCCGATCAAAGCCGGAGCACGGCGGCACTTGGACTGCCACCGGTAATCGACAAGATCGCCGAAGAGCGGCGCGGTCTGATCCTGGTAACCGGCGCGACCGGTTCGGGTAAGTCCACGACGCTGGCGGCGATGATCGACCGCATCAATGCCACGCGCTCGGGACATATTGTGACTATCGAAGATCCGATCGAGTTTCTGCATCGCGACAAGAAAGCCTTCGTCACCCAGCGCGAAGTCGACGTCGATACTCGTTCTTTTGCGGAAGCTTTGCGTGGCGCGTTGAGACAGGATCCAGACGTGATTCTGGTCGGCGAGATGCGCGACCTCGAAACGATCGAGACTGCCCTGACTGCAGCGGAAACAGGCCACCTGGTGCTTTCTACGTTGCACACGCTCGACGCCACGGAAACGATCACCCGCATCGTATCGTCGTTTCCCTCGCATCAACAGAAATCCGTGCGCATCCAGTTGGCAGGAATCTTGAAGGCCGTGATTTCGATGCGTCTGGTGCGGGCGGCGAAAGGCGCCGGCCGGGTCCCGGCCATCGAGGTTATGGTTTCAACTGGCCTGATTCGCGATTACATTATCAACGAAGAAAAGACGTATCTGATTCGCGAGGCGATCGCTAATGGCGCTTCACAATATTCTATGCAGACTTTCGATCAATCGCTGTTCCGTTTGTTGCAGTCACGCAAGATAAGTCTTGAAGAGGCCGTGCACAACGCCACCAACCCGGACGAATTCAAGATGCGTGTCTCGGGAATCCTTTCGACTGAGCAGGCCATGGACGTTGATGACCATGGCAACAGGACTGCCACTGAGCCGAAGCGCGAGGAATTCGAATCTATGATTGTGAAGCTCTAAAGAATAGCCACGAAAAGGCGCAAAAAGCACAAGAAACAAAATCAGAACAAGGCAAGGCATCATTCAACCTTTGCGCTTTTTGTGCCTCTTTGCGGCTTCAATTCGTTCGTCTTTGCTTCCTGCCAGAGATCTTCCAGCTCTGCCAACGTCGTCTCGGCGAACTTGCGATCCTGCTCGTGTAGCCTCTTTTCAATATAGGCGAAGCGTCGCCGGAATTTGCGATTACTGAGTTTCAGCGCCGCCTCAGGCTCGACGTTAAGACGTCGCGCGATGTTCGTTATGACGAAAAGCAAGTCACCGATCTCTTCGCGGACGTGCGCGTGATCCGCTTCGTCGTTAGAACCGGCATGCGTCGTGATTGCTTCGTGCAACTCGTCGACCTCTTCCTGTAGCTTTTCAAAGATGTCCTTGATCTGCGTCCAGTCGAAACCGACGCGCGCTACTTTGGTCGAAATCTGGTGGGCTTCCATCAATGCCGGCGCTTTGGTTGAGACGCCGTCGAGGATGGACCCGCTTTCGGACTTGCCTGAGAGTTTACCCGCGGCGCGCTTCTCTTCAGCTTTGATCGCCTCCCAATTGCGCAGCACCTCGGTCGAGTCGCCGGCTTTGGTGTCGCCGAAAACGTGTGGATGCCGTCGCACCATCTTGGCGTGAACTTCCTCTATTACGTCGTCGATGTTGAATTCACCGCGCTCATTCGCGACGCGCGCAAAGAAAGTGATCTGAAATAGCAGGTCACCCAGTTCTTCGCGCAGCGCAGCAGGGCGTCCTTCGCGTGCTTCTTCAAGGGCATCAAATGCCTCGTAGGCTTCTTCCAGGAGCATCGGCGCCAAGGTGGCGTAAGTTTGTTCGCGGTCCCAGGGACAACCGCCCGGTGACCGCAGGCGGTCCATCAGTGCGACCAGATCACTAATTGTTTTCGGCATCGGATTGATTGTCCAGAATCGTCAGAGGGAGTTCAAGTTGAATTGAGGAGGTCCCCCCAGTGCTGGGAGCGCGGACGGCCCGTCCGCCTCGAGAGGCAAGAGCGAATTGTTTTTTGCGGACTCAATGCTGCTTACGGAACCGGGCGCTACTAAACATCCAATCGCCACTTTGGGCGCACAGACCAGCTTTGACCGGATTTCGCCACCCTCAAAATGGGGTAGGTACCCACGACTATGCCAACCCGCGTCCAGGAGATCCTGTCGAAGCTTTGCCTTTGTGGAATTCATTTTGGCCTCCTATTCGTGGGAACACGGACGGCTCGTCCGCATTGAGCGCGAAGCGCGAAAACTTGTCAATCCAAGTAGACTTGCATCTGCGGCAGGCGGACGGGACGTCCGCGCTCCCAGGACGAAGTGACACCGAACCTTCTCAGCTTTTGCGATCAAGATGACGCGGATGCTAACATCGCAGCACGTCGCAATAACTTATTTCATATGCGGGTGGCGAGGGCGATTCCGGCCCAAACCCGCGCCGAAGGTTTTTCATGAATGAAGAGCAGCCAACATTAAAAGTAGTCGATCGCCGCCCGTTCAATCCGGACGGTACACCGCGAGAGCTTTCACCGGAGGAAAAAGAAGCTTCAGAACGTGCGGCCGCGGACTTTTCAAAATCTTCCGCTGCTGACAGTGCTCCGCCACGACCTGCGCCGGCCCAACCCGCGCCGGCAGTGGCAGCTCAAGCGCAGCGAGCAGACGAGCCGGCTGCGTCGGCACCGTCAACGCGCGCCGAAAGTGAACCAACGCAGGCCGGCCGCGATCCGTTGGATGATCCCGCGAGTTTCCTGAGCCTGATCATGTCTTTGGCGTCGAATGCAGCGGCTTCTTTGGGGATGATGCCTCATCCGGTTACGGGCGAAACCGGCGTCGACCTCAAAACAGCAAAACACTGGATCGATGTGCTGGGTATGCTCGAACAGAAAACCCGCGGCAATCTCGATCCGCAGGAGGCGCAGGTGATGGAAAGTCTTCTGGCGGATTTGCGGATGCAGTACGTTTCTTTTACCAATGCACCGCAGCCCCCTCCGGCAAAGTTCAGTGCCAGCGATATCACTGGCGGCAAGTAACATTGTCAGTAGTCAGTTGTTAGTTGTCAGTTGAAGCTCAGTATTCAACGTTCGCGAGCCGGAAAACAACTGACAACTAACAACTAATAAATGAAACTAACCTTCCTCGGTACCGGCACATCAACCGGAGTTCCTTCGATCGCCTGCAACTGCGAGACCTGCACTTCTGACGACCCACGTGATAAGCGACTGCGCGTATCTGTCTTAATCGAGCACGCGGGCCAAACTATAATCATTGATACTTCGACTGATTTTCGCCAACAGGCGCTGCGTCACGGTCTGAAACACCTGGATGCAGTGCTGGTGACTCATTGTCATGCCGACCACATCTTCGGCCTCGATGACATTCGCCCGCTGAATTTTCGTCACGGCGCGCTGGGGCTTTACGCGAATGAACGGGCCTGGGTCGACATCCGCCGCATTTTCAAATATGTCTTTGAGCCTTCGCATTTTGGTGGTGGCCTGCCGCAGATAGTCCCGCACACGGTGGTGGCCGGCGCTCCCTTTTGTCTGGGCCAGGACTTAGAGGTGACGCCTCTGGAGGTGATTCACGGACGTCTGCCGGTGATCGCATATCGCTTAAACGACTTTGCTTACGCGACGGACCTGAGCGAAATCCCTGCAGACACGCTCGCAGACCTGCGCGGTTTGAAGGTCCTGGTGCTCGATTGTCTGCGCATCAAACCACACACTACGCACCTCTGGCTGGAACGAGCGCTCGAATATGTCGAGGAGTTAAAGCCCGAGCGCACCTACTTCACCCACATTACGCATGACATAAAGCACGCGCGCGATTCCGCGTTACTGCCGGATAGAGTTGAGTGGGCTTATGACGGGTTGGTGGTGAGTGATGAAGTTTAGAGTTCAACCTTTAGGTTGGTTCTTTCGGAAATCGGCAAGCTGAAGCTTGAACTCTCAACATGCGTCTATTTCACGGCACGGACAACGCCAAAATCGCGCGCCCCACGGTGCTGACCTTAGGTGTCTTCGACGGCTTGCATCTCGGGCACCAGCTCATCATGAAAACGATCGTTGAGCGAGCTCGGGCAACGGATGCCGTGCCGACGGTAATCACTTTCGACCCTCATCCGCGCGCTCTGCTGCATCCAGACTCGGCGCCACCTCTTCTGCAAACTTTCGATCAGAAGGTCGAAGCGCTGGGCGTTCTGGGCATCGAACAAACCATAGTCATTCACTTTGATCAGAACTTCGCACAGATTCGCGCCGAAGACTTCCTGCGGTCTGTAATTGCCGATCGCCTGCACGCGAAAGAAGTTTATCTCGGATGTGGCTTTGCCTTTGGTCATGCCCGCGAAGGCAATATCGATCTACTTCGAGCTGTCAGTCAGAGTCTCGGGTTTTTTGCTGACGAGGTGCCAGAACTCCGCCTGCGCGGACGCCGCGTCAGCTCGAGTCGCATTCGCGAGTTGTTGCAGCATGGTCAGGTGAATCTTGCGCGCCGCATGCTCGGCCGGCCGTATGGCGTCGAAGGACGGGTGGTGCGGGGTGCTGAGCGTGGCGCTAAATTGGGATTTCCGACCGCCAATCTTCATCCGCAGAATCGGGTAATTCCTCGCAATGGCGTTTACGTCACGGCGGCCTTGATCGACGGCCAGTGGCGGCGCAGCGTAACCAATATCGGCACCCGCCCCACGTTCGGCTCAGACAACGAAAGTTCGGTAGAGACCTTCGTCATGAACTGGTCCGGCGATCTCTATGGCGACGTGGTGCGGGTGCGCTTTTTGCATCGCCTGCGCGAGGAGAAGAAGTTTAGCTCGATTGATGAGTTGAAATCCCAAATCGACCGGGACGTGGCGCGCGCCCACCGTTACTTCGAACGGACGGGAGTAAAGAAAGAGTTGGCGGTTGTGTGAGTCAAATCGGAGCACGAACATCCTGTCCGCCCGCGCGCAGCGCGCAGACCTTTGACGGAGATTCCTGTGCGAGTCTGAGCGGGCTGCGCCCGCTGGCGGACAAGGATGTCCGCGCTCCTTATTTCTTATCGCCGTTTGCGGGCGGCAGATTCATTTGATTGCGGAAGAGGTTCAGAAGCAGCAGCGTGCCGATACCGCCGCCGCCACCGCCGTCGCCTCCACCACCAGAGGCCATGATGTCCGGCGTAATGCGCACGCCTTTCTCGCCGATGACTTTCAGCACTTCAACCAGCGCCACACCCTGAGCTCCGAGTGCATTGACCTGCTCATGATAAGCGACGCCCTGCGCTTCGCCCATTAGGCGCACCTTCTCGGCTTCAGCTCGACCAGTTTGCGAGATGTAGTGAGCTTCCCCTTCGCCCTCCGCCTTGCGCTGTTCGGCGCGTTTACCGGCGATTTCGACGCCGACAGTTGCGGCCATCAGATCGCGTTGATTGTCGGCCTGAGACTTGGTCCGCTCCAGTTGAATGCGCTTCTCTTCCGCCTCGCGCTGCGCGTTGTACATGTTCTGGCGTTGCTCAGCCAGAATCTTTTCGGTCTGCGTTTTCATCAGCTCTTCCGGTAGATGAATGTGGCAGATCAGCACATTGACAACGTCCACGTGATATTTCAACAAGTGCGCTCGCACGCGGGCTTCAGCTCGTTCCTGTTCCTCGTGCCGATTTTGCAGATAAGCCATGGCCGAAGACTCGGAAGCCTGATTGCGAAAGATCGAGTCAATCAGCGGATGCATGACGTTCTGAATCAAGCGATCAATGCCGCCAATTTTTGCGACCATGAAAGGCGCGTCTTCCGGCTTGACGCGAAAGACGACCCGAACTTCCAATTGCATCGTAAAGCCGTCGTTGGAAATCACCTCAAATGGGTTAAAGGTGTTGACGACTTCGCCCGACGTCCATTCCACGGTCTGGTTCGTTGTGGGAATAACGATCGGCGTGATCGCCAGCGTGTTCACATAGTACCGGCCGGGCCCCACCACGGCTTCCTGGATGCCGCGGTAACCTTCGGGCACGACATAGGCTTCGTGGGCGCCTTCATCAAGCCGCCGATCAGCGGGGTCGCCAGTCAGCATTTCACTCTTAATCATTTCCGCGTCGGCGGCGTCGAGGTGGATGGCCGATTGCGCGGCCTGCTCTTTCTCTTCGCGCTCCATCCGCTCGCGCACTTTCGCGGCCATCTGGCGGCGAATCTCGTCTGAAGGATCTTTGCCGGTATTCGATACGATCACCGCCACTTCGCCCGGCTTAACTTCCTTGGCACTCTCCGGAATGACCTTGAAGAGCAGTGGGTTGATGTAGTAAGTGCCGGGCAGCAGGATATCTTTCTGGGGGCCGCGTTGACCCTTGCTGTCGATGAACTCGTGTCCATCCTGAAAGTTGTCATGACCTTCGATCGATTCGGCAACGTAATCGCCCGGGTTCAGAGTGGCGCCGTCCAATGCTTCGACCAACCCAATCTGGTTTTCATCGATCACGGTGGCATCGTAAAGCCGAATGGTAAACAACCCGGGCTTAACCTCTGTGCCGCCCTCCAGCGGTGACGACTGATTCAGAATGCGATACGTCCCGGGGGTCAGAATGTCCACCTGCGGACCACGCTGTCCGCCGGCAGACACAAAGAGTTCGGCGTTCTGAAAGCTGAGGTGTCCTGAAACCGACTTACCCAGAAGCCGGCCTGGATCAAGCGACGCTCCGTCAGCGGCAATGATGACCCCGACTTTGCCCTGGGGAATGACCGTAGTCTTAGCGACTGAAACGCGGAACAGATAAGGATGAATGGGCCACAACCCGGGGGGCAGCGTCCGCAACTGAATGCCTTT
>ORMF011558443.1_pt1 | contig 20445 bp, 11 predicted proteins | sample 1779871 | NCBI WGS metagenome assembly ORMF01 (sample SAMEA104232316, study PRJEB22302) | groundwater metagenome | biome: forest; feature: aquifer; material: groundwater | place: USA | collected 2011-08-07 | depth 5.4 m | reverse complement strand
TAAGGCGACTTGCGGCCACGCAAAACAAACGGCTAAACAGCTCGGCAGTTCGCAAAGAACGAACCGAAAAACTTCAGACCAATTGAAGTCCCGCGTTGTTTGGCGCGGGATTTTCTATTTGTCAGTTGTTAGTTGTCAGTAGTTCGTGCGCTCAGGGAACAACTGACCGCTCACAACTGACCACTGACAGAAACAACTATGGAACCGTTTAGAACTCTTCTGAATAGCGATGGCATCCACGTCTTTGACGGCGCGATGGGCACGATGCTCTATGAACGGGGCGTCTATATCAACCGCTGCTACGATGAATTGAGCCTCACTCAGCCGGATCTGGTGCGTGGCATCCACGCTGACTATGTGCGAGCGGGCGCTGATGTGCTCGAGACAAACACGTTCGGTGCGACCGCGCCAAAGTTGGCACAGTACGGTCTGGAAGCCAGTCTCCGTGAGATCAACATTGCCGCGGTACGGGTAGCGCGTGAAGCCGCCGGCGACGAGACCTATGTGGCCGGCGCGATTGGCCCGCTGGGACTACGAATTGAGCCTCTGGGCCCAACATCGTTCGACGAAGCCAGGGATTTGTTCAAGCAGCAAGCGGCTGCTTTACTCGAAGGCGGCGTCGATCTCTTCGTCCTCGAAACATTTTCCGATCTTTCAGAAATACAACAGGCCATTCGCGGCGTACGCGAATTATGCGACTTGCCAATCATTGCGCAGATTGCCGTCTACACCGATGGCAACACGGCGTACGGAACGACGCCGGAAGTGTTCACAGAGAAGCTGGATGAATATGGCGCGGATGTGATCGGCCTGAACTGCGGCGTCGGTCCGGCGATTATTCTGGCGGCGCTCGAAAAAATGCGGGCGGTCACCTCGAAGAAACTTTCCGCGCAACCCAACGCCGGCCTGCCGCGCGATGTGCAGGGGCGACAGTTCTACATGTGCTCACCTGAGTACATGTCGAAGTTTGCCAAACGGTTCATTCAGGCAGGCGCAAAATTCATCGGCGGCTGCTGTGGCACCACGCCTTCGCATATTAAGTTCATCAGCGATGCAGTGCGGGCCGCGTCGCCGCGCGTGCATCGGGCATTCAACTCCGGCGGTCTTCCGGCCATAGTCAGCGAACAGACTCCGCCGGCGGATGTCCAGGTCATGCCGCCCGCAGAACGCTCGCATTGGTCGCGCAAGATTACCCTCGGCGAGTTTGTCACTTCCGTAGAAGTTCTGCCGCCGAAGGGCTGTGATACGAAGAAGACGCTCGATTCCATTCGCTTGTTGAAGGATGCGGGCGTTGACGGAGTGAATATTCCGGACGGCGCTCGTGCTCAGTCACGTATGAGCGCCCTGGCTACTGCGGTCCTGGTTGAGCAACAGATCGGAATTGAATCAGTGCTGCACTACTGTTGTCGTGATCGGAACCTGCTCGGTATGGTTTCAGATTTGCTGGGCGCCGCGGCACTGGGCCTGCGTAATCTTCTTTTGATTACCGGCGACCCGCCAAAGATGGGACCTTATCCCGACGCCACGGCCGTGTTCGACATCGATGCCATCGGGCTGACGAACATGGTGAACAAGTTAAATCACGGACTCGATATCGGCAACAATCCGATTGGCGAGCCCACCGCGTTCTGTATTGGGGTCGGCGTCAATCCCGGCGCCATCAATCTTGACGAAGAAATCAAGCGCTTTGAATACAAAGTCGAAGCCGGCGCCCAGTACGCGATTACGCAGCCGGTTTTCGACACAGATCAATTAAAGGATTTTCTCAAACGCATCGAGCACTGTCGTGTTCCTATCGTCGCCGGCATCTGGCCGCTGGTCTCGTTCCGCAATGCTGAGTTTCTGCACAACGAAGTTCCCGGCGTACGCGTGACTCCTTCGATCATGGATCGCATGCGCGACGCCTCAGCCATCAGCAAGGAAGCGGGCCGCGACGAAGGACTAAAGATTGCTCGAGAGTCCCTGATGGATGTACGCGACCTGATTCAGGGTGTCCAGGTTTCAGCGCCATTCGGAAATGTGAAGTACGCGCTGGAGGTTTTCAATGTCCTGCCGGAATTCTCTGCACCCAAAGAATCCTTCGCACGCGTGATCGGCTGACTATCCGCAGATTACGCAGAGCATTAGTTAACGGATTTGGCTTTCTCTCGTTTTTTTCTTCCTTCGCTGTAATCTGCGGATTGACTCCCTGCACCCTACACCTCAAACAAAACGAAAAGCGAATCTATAAGTATTTCGTCCGCATGGGACTCGTTTGTACCGCGGTGACGATCCTCAATCATGCAAGATACTTCCTGAACGCGCCTTCCAACTCCGGATACTCAAACTCATAACCTGCATCATTCAATCGTTTTGGAATGACGCGTTGGCTGGTGAGCAGCATCTCGTCGGCCATTTCACCGAACGCCAGTCGCGCGGCGAAGGCCGGCATCGATAAGGCGGTCGGACGATTTAGGACATGGCCGAGCGTTTTTGTAAATTCTTCATTAGTCACCGGGTGCGGCGACACGATGTTCAGCGGTCCGCGAATCGATTCGTCTTTGAGCGCCAACTTGATCGCGTTCACTGCGTCATCAATCGCGACCCAGCTTATGTACTGCTTTCCCGAACCTACCTTGCCGCCCATTCCCATCTTGAACGGCGTCAAAAGCTTTGCCAGCATGCCGCCCTCACGCGCGAGGATTGGCCCAAACCGCAGGTTGACTGTACGCACCCCGGCCGCGGCGGCGGGTTCAGTCGCCTTCTCCCATTCGCGGCAGACGCCGGCCAGGAAGCCGCCACCAGAATCACTCTGCTCGTCCAGCGTCTCGTCGTCGCGATCGCCATAGATTCCGGTAGCCGATGCGCACAGGAAAACTTTTGGTTTCTGCTTAAGCCCGGCGATGGCTTCACTCAGCAGATGCGTGCCGTTTACGCGGCTGTCGCGGATTTTACGCTTTTGCTCATCGGTCCAACGTCCGCCGGCAATATTCTCGCCCGCAAAGTTGATGATCGCGTCAAAGCCTTCCAGTTTGGTAGCGTCGATCTGATCGTTGTTGGGATGCCATTCAATCTCTCCCGCGCCGGCTGAGGAACGCACCAGGCGTGTGACTTCAGAACCTTCGGCTTCCAATGCCGGAATCAGGGCTGAACCCACCAATCCGCCCGCCCCCGCGATCAAAACTTTCATGCTCTCTGGTCTCCTTAATCAACAGCGAGTTCATTTCCTAGTTAAGCCGCATCTCGTAATGAATCGTTGAATCCTAGCGCAGCTATACCAAAGATGCTACCGGAGAGAATTGGTGTTAGGCGGCTCAATTTGCGGGATGCCTCTCATTAGCACCGTCGCTTTAGCGCGGTGAACTTGAGTCACCACGCAAAGCCGGGAAACCGTTTCAAACGGTTTCCATTCCGAGGACAACCAGTATTCACCGGGCTAAAGCCGCGGTGCTAATGAAAAAGACTGCCAGGCTTAGTTCGAAATCACTACTGACACAGTAGGAGCTCTATGCGCTTGAGGTATTGCTTGCTAGCTCACCCTTTCCGTTAGCAATTTTCGTTTCATTGTTTTTCCAGGAGAGATATGTAGAATCCCCGCGTTTTATTTTCGGCGAAACCTCCCGTGCGTAGGGTAAGCACATTCGTCCTCATTCTGGCCGGCGCAACTGCGCTCAGCTTTATCGGTCTGCGCAAAGGCCACACGCAATCTTCTGCGCTGCGTCGTGTCACTAACACCACCGAAGAAGGCATCAATATTAATCCATCGATCAGCGGTGATGGGAAAGTACTCGCCTTCGAATCAACTGAAGACATCGCCGCCGCCGGCGGTAGCGATCGGTTTCGCGCAATTCGCGCGAACGTTGAGGCTGATCCAGCCATCTTCTTGCAAATGGGAGGAACCCGCGCGGTTGCTCCGGCGATTTCACAGGATGGATCGCACATCGCATTTGCCTCAAAGGATGATCCAGTCGGAAAGAATCCGGACGGTAACTCGGAGATCTTTTTATTAGACGGTGCGGAGCTGACTCAGGTAACCGACACCTCACCGGACGACCTCGCGAACCGCGTCACGAACGGAAACTTCGCGCCTTCGATCAGCGACGACGGCCATTTCATAGCTTTCTCTTCGAACCGCGACCTTGCCAGGCAAAATCCCGACGGCAATCGGGAAATCTTTATTTATGACACCATGACAGACAGCTTCGCTCAGTTGACGAATGCGTCGGGAATAATCGGATCGAGCGACGCGAAGATTAGCGGGAACGGCGACATCGTTGCCTACATCCGCGATAACGGAGCCACACCGAGCGGGCAGCGCGATTTACTGGAACGACCGCGCCTGGGTCCGGGTCCGGCCAAGGTTCTCGCCGCCAATGTTCAGTCGCTGGCCATGACATACGGCCGCGCAATCAGTGACGACGGCACGCGCGTTGTTTATTCAGCCGAGACGGCAACCAATAGCACCCAGGTTTTTCTTTTTGATGGCCGGAGTGGCGCGCCAATAAAGCAAATAACCTGGTTAGGCGCGCGCGTCAGTGAAGTCCCGTTACATCCAACCATTAGTGGTGACGGAATGCGTGTCGCCTTTGCGGCGCGGCGCAGCGTCCCCGGCGCGCCGGCGAACTCAGACGGGAGCGTTGACCTCTACCTCTTCGACATTCCGTCCGCGCAACTAGCGAAGATTACGAATGCGCCGTCCTCGGCCAATGCAGACGTCGTCTCGTCACTAAATGATGACGGATCTATTGTCGCCTTCAATTTTCCGCGCATCCTTTCGGGATCGCTGACCAACAGCGAGATGGCGAACCATTCTGAGATTTACCTGTTCGCGGCTCCCCCGCGCCCCTCTTTCGGCGCGCTCACTGTCATTAACGGAGCGTCATTTGGCAGGGAGCCGGCGACAACTAAAGCGGTTGCACCTGACAGCATTGCGATTGCTACAGGCGCAGCGTTGGCGAACTCGACCGAACAATCTCAAAAATTGTCCAACGGAACATTCCCCACGAACGTGGGCGGAACGACGGTAACGGTTAATGGCCGCGCCGCTGAGATCTTCTTCGTGTCCCCAAGTCAGGTCAATTTTCTGGTGCCGCCGCAAACCGAGATTGGGGCCGCTGATGTAGTAGTTACCAATTCTGAGAACTTCGCCTCCCGCGGAAGCGTCGCCATTTTGCGAGCGGCGCCCGGAGTGTTTACCAAGAGCGGTGACGGAGCGGGGCCCGGAATTATTCTAACCAGCGATTCCTTGCAAGAGGGACCATTCGATCCGACTACCGGCAACCTGCGTTTGACCATCTTTGCGACGGGCGCCCGCAACGCCTCTCAGAGTTCCGTCGTAATGGGCGGGCGAATCGTTAATGCTGAAAGGGTCATCCCTTCGCCCGACATGCCCGGCCTGGATGAAGTAAACGTCCTCGTGCCGCGCGATCTTCGCGGTGCGGGAACAGTAGATCTGTTTCTTCAGTCTGAGGGCCGCGCCAGCAATTCCGTCTCGGTGACTTTCGGAGGCGATGCCATCCGCGACGTGATCATCAACGAAGCGCTGGCTGATCCTCCGGAGGGAATTGCCGGCGACGCGAATCGCGACGGCGTACGCGATTCAAGCGCCGACGAATTTATCGAGCTGGTTAATACCACGGATCACGACATCGACATTAGCGGTTATCAACTGCGTTCGCGCAGCTCCAGTGCGACCACAGAAACGCTGCGACACACCTTTGCAGCGGGCACAATCCTGCCAGCCTGCTCTGCTTCAGTAGTCTTTGGCGGTGGTTCGTTTAATTCAAATGACCCGGTGTTTGCTGGGGCATTGGTGTTTAAGGCTACGTCCGGAGGCCTTTCACTGGCGAACGGCGGCGGCGCGATCACCCTGCAGGACTCGGCGAGCGAAATAATTACTTCGCTCAGCTGGGGCGGGTCGACCGGCCTAAGCGGCGACGCTAATCAATCCATGACGCGCTCGCCCGACATCTCTGGCCAATTTATTGCGCACCAGGCCGCGATTGGAAGCGATGGAAGAAGTTTCAGCCCGGGAACGCACGTCAACGGTGGCGCTTTTGCTCAGTGCAATCCAGTCGCACGTATCGTCGTAACTCCACTGACGGCGCTAATCGATGCCGGGGCGAACCAGCAGTTCACCGCTAAAGCTTTCAATGCGAGTGGCGACGAAGTCTCGGGTGTGATTTTCTCGTGGCAGTCCAGTGATACGACGGTCGCAACTATCGATCGGAGTGGACTCGCTATGAGTTCTTCGGTCGGTTCGACTGAGATACGGGCCTCTGCTCGTGGTATTCAATCGGCGCCCGCAACGCTGAGCGTGCGCGAAATTCAGCGCGTGCTCACGCGCATCGAAGTCACACCTGCGTCCGCGACAACTCCCGCGGGTGGAGCTCAGCAGTTCACCGCTCGTGGAATCGACCAGTTCGGAAACGAATTAGTTGGACTGCCATTCATCTGGGAGTCGACGAACACGAGCTCCGCAAGCATTAATCAGGCGGGCCTGGCGACCGGAATCAGTCAGGGGCAATCGACCATCAGGGCCACCTCACAGAATATCAGCGGGACTGCAATTCTGAATGTTACACCTCCGACACTGGTCGTTAATGAGGTGCTGGCCGATCCTCCGGCGGGAGTAGATGGCGACGCCAACCGCGACGGCATCCGCGACTCGGCCCAGGACGAGTTTGTCGAGTTGGTAAATTCCACGAACGCGGCACTCGACATTTCAGGTTGGACGGTTCGTACTCACTCCGCCAGCAGTTCGACCGAGACGGTCCGGCACATATTTGAGGCGAGCACGATGCTCCCTGGGGGCGAGTCAATGGTGGTTTTTGGTGGCGGTACATTTAACTCGAACAATCCCTTGTTTGGCTGTGCCCAGGTTGTGAAGGCTTCTTCCGGCGGTTTATCACTTACTAATTCCGGTCTGACAATTCTGGTTCGCGATGCCTCGGGGAATCTCATCACACGGTTTTCTTATGGCGGCAGTACGGGCCTGAACGGCGGAATTGCGCAATCATTGACGCGTTCGCCTGACATCACAGGTAACTTCGTGCCGCACACGTCCATCTCCGGCGGTCGAAGATTCTCATCGGGTTTGAAGGTTGATGGTACGCCGTTTAGTAATTGTCCAGGCCATCCGGCTTCGGTGATGATTTCGCCGGCTTCAAACGACATTATGGTCGGCCAGACCACCCCGATAACAGCGCAGGCTTTCGATCAGTTTGGCCGGGCGATGATTGGTGTCGCAATCGCCTTTGCCTCCGACAACACCGGTGTAGCGTCGGTTGATTCAGTCATGACAAACCCCGGCACCGGCATCGCTACTGCAAGTGTCTCAGCGCGCAATCCGGGGATTGCCCTCATTAAGGCCACAGCCTCTGACAGCACCACTACAGCCGAGAGCACGCAGGCCACGGTTTCTGTCACTGGCCCAACACTAACGATCAACGATGTCAGTCTGAATGAAGGCAACTCCGGTGCAACGAGTTTCACCTTCATGCTCAAACTTTCGACACCGGCTCCGGCCGGTGGGGTCAGTTTCAATATTGCAACTCAGGACGCTACGGCCACGGCGTCCAATAATGACTATGTCGCGCGGGCTCTAACTGGGCAAACCATCGCCGCCGGTCAATCGACTTACGCATTCGAGGTAGCGGTGAACGGCGATCTAAGTATTGAATCGAACGAAACCTTCCTGGTAAACGTGACTGATGTTTCGGGCGCTACCCTTGGTGACGGGCAAGGCCTGGGGACGATCATCAACGACGACAGTCCATCGCTGAGCATAAATGATCTCGCCGCAAGCGAAGGCGACAGCGGTGCGACTACGTTTACGTTCACAGTTACGGCGACGCTGCCTGCGCCGTCTGGCGGTATTACTTTTGACATTGCTACGTCAGACGGAACAGCGACCTCGGCCAGCGGTGACTTGGTAGCGCGGAGTCTCACGGGGCAGACGATTCCGGCGGGCCAAACAAGTTACACCTTCGATGTAACGGTGAACGGCGACACATTGATTGAGCCAAACGAAACCTTCAATGTGACCTTAACCAACGTCACGAACGCCGGCGTTACGGATGGTTCGGGTTTGGGAACGATTCAAAATGATGACGCCGCCAATCTAGTCATCGGTCAGGTGTTTGGCGGCGGCGATAATTCCGGCGCGCCCTTTCGTAATGACTTCGTGGAAATCTACAACCATGGCACGACTACCGTGGACTTCGCGGTCACTCCTTACTCGATCCAATACGCCAGTGTCGGTTCCAACTTCGGTGTTAATAAGACGAGCTTGACCGCGGGCACAATTCGTCCAGGACGATACTTCCTGGTTCAGGAGTCAGGCGGCACGACGAATGGCGTCGCGGTGTCTACCGCCGACGCCACCGGCACCATTAACCTTTCGAGCAGCGCAGGAAAGGTGGCGTTAGTAGTTGGGACGAGTTTCCTTTCGACTTCGACATGCCCGGGCGACGACGGGTTGACCCCGTTCCAGCCGAGCAACACCGCAGTCGCGGACTTCGTAGGCTATGGCAGCAGCGCGTCCACTGCCGGCCACTGTTATGAGGGGACCGGACCGACCATCGCGCCATCAAACACGAACGCGGTGTTCCGCAAAGCAGGTGGGTGTAGCGATACGAACAATAATGAATCAGACTTCCTGATCGCGTCTCCGAACCCGCGCAACAGTATTTCACCAGTTGGTGACTGCAAGCCGGAAATCACAATCAGCGACGTGTCGGTCCTGGAAGGGAATACTGGATCAGTCAATGCGGCATTTACGGTTTCGCTGACGGTTGCCAGCGGAAGCACCATCACTGTGAATTACGCGACGGCCGATGGGACGGCGGTTGCGCCTGCTGACTATCAATCAACCAGCGGCCTCCTCATTTTTAATCCTGGCGACCTGACTCAGAGGATCACAGTGCCGGTCGCCGGCGACACACTGGACGAACCGAACGAGACATTTCTGGTTAGTCTTTCCAACGCGACGAACGGTACGCTGATTGACAATCAGGGCCAGGGGACCATCACGGACAACGATCCAGCGCCCACGCTCTCGATCAACGACGTTTCAGTTGTCGAAGGTGACACAGGTACAACGCCGGCAACTTTCACCGTTAAGCTTTCCGCCGCCAGCGGCCGGACGGTAACTGTGAACTATTCTACGGCCGATGGCACGGCTGAGACGGGCAATGACTATCAGGGCACGAGCGGCACACTCACCTTTAATCCAGGCGATACCTCAAAGACCGTAAACGTGCTGGTCAACGGTGACACGGCGTTTGAGCCGGACGAAACATTCTTTGTTAATCTGACTATCCCAACGAATTCTTCGATCTCTGATCCTCAAGGCCAGGGCACTGTGATTAACGACGATCCTGCCCCGCTGATTCCGAAGCTGTTCATCGACGATGTCAACATTGCTGAGGGCGACAGCGGCCCTTTTGTCGCAACCTTCAACGTTACGCTCTCGCCTGCCAGCAAACAGATTGTGACTGTGGATTTCACTACCTCTAATGGCACCGCTACGGCTGCTGGAAGCGATTACCGGCCGGCGACTGGAACCCTCACATTCAATCCCGGAGAGACGAGCAAGCCGATCAATGTAACCATCAACGGCGACACCGTGGTCGAACCCGACGAGACATTCTTTGTCAACCTGTGGAACGCGACGGGCGGAGCGCTCATCAGCAATAACCAGGGTACGGCTACAATTCAGAATGACGACACGGCCTTGCTGGCGATCAGCCGGCTTTACGGCGGGGGCGGTAATGCCGGGGCAACTTTCCAAAATGATTTTGTAGAGATCTTTAATCGAGGAACGACGACGATTGATTTTGGGATCACTCCTTATTCAGTGCAATACGCGTCGAGTAGTGGCACGTTTAGTTCCGGCAATAAGGTTGACCTGACTGCTGGAGCTATGGCCGCCGGGCAGTACTACCTGCTCAAACTTAATAGTGGTGGCGCGATAGGTGCGACGTTTACCGCCGACCTTACGAACACCGGCGTCAACCTGTCGGCGACCGATGGGAAGGTTGCGCTTGTGGCCGGCACCAACGTCGCTGTCACGACATCAGGTTGTCCTACAGGCGTCACCGTCGCGGATCTGGTCGGTTATGGGAGCGCCAACTGTTCCGAGACCACGGCTACCGCAGCCTTAAGCGCCACCAAGTCCGCGCTGAGAAAATCGGACGGGTGCACAGATAGCAACAACAATCTGGGCGACTTCACAACTCCGACGGTTGTCGCTGGAAGCCCGCCGCGTAATACAAGTTCTACTTTGCACGACTGTAACGCGCCGCCCGATCTAACGATTGATGACGTGACCATGACTGAAGGCAACGGTGGCCCGACGACTTTTGCTTTCACGGTTCGGCTGGCCGCGCCGGCGCCCTCGACAGTCACTTTTGATATCGCCACACAAGACAACACCGCCACTGTGGCGAATGGCGACTATGTAGCCCGTAGCCTGACCGGCCAAACCATTGCTGCGGGACAGCAGACCTACACCTTCGACGTTACTGTCAATGGGGAGACGAACGTTGAACCAAACGAAAGCTTCTTCGTTAACGTGACCAACGTTATTGGCGCTACCGTGGTCGACAGCCAGGGTTTGGGCACGATTCAAAACGATGACAGTCCCGGGCTCACTATTAACGATGTGTCATTAAGCGAAGGCAACAGTGGCACCACCACGTTCACCTTCACTATCAGTCTTTCTCAACCTGCGCCGGCCGGCGGTGTTACCTTCGATATTGCCACCCAGGACGGGACGGCCACGACCGGCAACAACGACTATGTAGCGCTTAGTCTCGCCGGCCAGACAATTCCCGCGGGACAATCAAGTTCCACGTTTGATGTGACTGTGAACGGCGACACCGTGGTCGAACCGAGCGAAACCTTCCTGGTAAACATCACTAATGTCTCGGGCGCTACGGTCGTCAACAGTGTAGGACACGGTACGATTCAGAACGACGACACGCCTGTCATGGTGATTAGTCAGATTTACGGCGGGGGCGGCAATAGCGGTGCTCAGTTCAAGAATGATTTCATAGAAATCTTTAATCGCGGAACTACGACTGTTGATCTGGCCGGCTGGTCGGTCCAGCAGGCTGCGGCCACCGGTACGACCTGGAACGTAGCCGCGCTTTGTCCGATTGGTGCATGTCTGGTTGCTCCCGGAAAGTATTTCCTGTTGGCAGAGGGATCGGGCGGCGCCGCCGGGTCCAATCTGCCGGCGCCAGACTCAATCGGCACGGCAAACTTCGCAGTTAGCGGCGGCAAGATTGCACTCGTCACTAACAGCCTTGCTTTGACTGGGAGTGGCTGTCCGTTCGGGCCCGCAGTTGTCGACTTTGTCGGTTATGGCAGCGCTGATTGTTTCGAAGGTTCGAACAAAGCAATCGCGCACAGCAATACTACCGCCAGCTTCAGAAAATCCGGCGGGTGCGTTGACAGTAATGACAATCTGAATGATTCTGCGGTCGCCGCAACGATGCCGCGAAACAGCAATTTCGCGGCGAACGATTGCACCACCGGATTCAGACCCGACATCACGATTAATGACATTTCAGTCACTGAGGGTGACTCAGGAACTAAGACCGTTGATTTCACTGTGACGCTTTCCGCTGCGAGCAACACACAGACCGTTACTCTTAACTACACGACGGCCGACGGGAGCGCCACTGCGGGCGCGGACTATCAATCGACCAGCGGCACCCTGATTTTCAATCAGACTGAGACCAGCAAGACGATCACAGTAACGATCAACGGCGACCTGCTCGATGAAGCGAACGAAACGTTCCTGATCAATCTCTCCAATGCTGCCAACGCCGCTATCCTCGATAACCAGGGACAAGGGACTATCATTGACAACGATCCGGCGCCGTCGCTTTCCATTAACGATCTGGCGTCGATTTCAGAAGGGGATAGTGGAACCAGCACGGCCAATTTTAACGTGACCCTATCAGCAGCCAGTGGTCAGACCGTTACAGTGAACTACACCACTGCGGATGGCACGGCCAACGCCGGCAGTGATTATTTGGCAACCAGCGGGACGCTCACTTTCATTCCAGGTGAACTCACGAAACAGATTCCGGTCACGATCAATGGCGATACGACGTTCGAGCCGAACGAAAGCTTCCTCGTCAATCTTACAGGTGCCGGCAATGCTACGATCTCTGACAGCCAGGGCGTGGGCACTATCACGAACGATGATGCCGCTCCACCAACGCCGAACATCACGATTGACGACCCGAACGTGGCGGAGGGAGATGCTGGAACACAAACTCTCGGCTTTACCGTGTCGCTCTCAATGCCAAGTTCGTCGACCGTGACGGTCGATTACGCGACCGCGAGTGCCGCACCGGCCAGTGGCATCGCGACGTCAGGCACGGACTATATAGCTGCGAGTGGAACAATCACCTTCGATCCGGGACAGGTCAGCAAGCCAGTCTCGATCGCGATTAACGGCGACCAGCTGGTCGAACCCAACGAAACATTTTTTGTGAATCTGACCAACGCCTCTCCCGGCTCCACGATTACCGATTTGCAGGGAACAGGGACTATTACCAACGACGACACACCACTGTTGGTGATCAGCCAGGTTTATGGAGGCGGTGGCAACAGTGGCGCCACTTTTACTAACGACTTTATTGAAATCTTCAACCGCGGCACTACCACTGTAGACTTCGCCGTCACACCGTATTCGGTCCAGTATGCTGCGGCCACTAGTGGGTTCGGCACTAATAAGACTGATCTTACTTCCGGCACGCTCGCTCCGGGACATTACTTCCTTATCCAGGAAGCGTCGGGCGGAGCGGCCGGCTCGCCTTTGCCTGCTCCAGATGCAACGGGGACCATCAATCTGGCCTCGACCGCTGGCAAGGTGGCCCTCGTTTCGGGTACCACGCTCTTGAACGCCGTAACCTGTCCTGGTGATGATGGCGTTACTCCCTTTAATCCGAACGCCGCTGTCATCGCAGACTTCCTGGGTTATGGCAGCACTGCCAACTGCTACGAAGGGGCCGGGCCTTCCGTGGTCTCGAGCACGAACTCAAATGCACGCTCGGTCGTTCGCACCTCGAGCTGTACTGACTCCAACGTCAACTCGGCAGATTTCAGCAACCCGAGCTCTCCACCACTAGCGCGGAACACAAGCTCATCCTTGACTTCGTGTCCGTAGCATTTAGAATCCTGCGGCCAACCCTGGTTTCAATCGAAGGTGAGTTGTGATCCAAACTCGACAACCTGACGTTTTATCGAAGTCAGATCGGCATTGAAGAAATAAAAGCGGTAAACGTACATGCAAGAAGAAGATGGCGAGGCTTTCGCGCGGCAGAGCGACTCTGGTCGAACGCCCCGGTTGCCCCCTTCGATTTCCATTTCCCATGTGAAGGCGTTACCTACGTTACCCATATGACGTAGGACGTGGATAGCTGCCAGTGTCATTGCGAGGTTTTGCCAGAACCGTGACACGCACACATGACGAAATTGTTTATCGGACAACGCCGCTCACCGGGCTCGATGCGCTGGCGTAGAGGCGTTTACTCATGCGTCCGGATGTATATGCTAATCGTCCTGCCTGAATCGCGAGCTTCATCGCTGTGGCCATACCGGCGGAATCTTCAGCTTCCGCGATCGCCGTATTCATCAGCACCGCATCGGCGCCCAACTCCATCGCGATGGTGGCATCGCTCGCTGTTCCGACTCCGGCGTCGACGATAATCGTCGCATCGGGAAGTTGCTCTCGCATAATGCGCAGATTGGTTGGGTTTTGCACGCCCAACCCGGATCCAATTGGCGCCGCCAGGGGCATGACCGCAGCGCAACCTGCATCGAGAAGTTTCTTTGCCATGATCAGATCGTCGGTGAAGTAAGGTAGGACAACAAAACCTTCCTTGACCAACGTCCGTGCCGCCGCCAACGTCTGTTCGTTGTCAGGGAAGAGCGTAGTCTGGTCGCCGATTACCTCCAGCTTGATCCATTCCGTGGCCAAAGCTTCCCGCGCCAGGCGCGCCGTGCGCACCGCTTCGTCAGCTGAATAACAGCCGGCGGTATTCGGCAGGAGTTTTAGCGACGCATCCAGATGATCGAGGAACGATTCGCTGCTTCGATCCAAAGGTACGCGGCGCACCGCCACCGTCACCATTTCAGCGCCCGACGACCGATGAGCGGTTTTCATCTCGTCGTAACTTCGATACTTGCCCGTACCAATGATTATTCGCGAATGAAACGCGTGGCCGGCAATCTCAAAACGATCGACCAGCGCGGTGACTGCTGTGGACATTACCAGGACTTCCCTTCTCTTCAGTCTTAAGATGACTTTACACCCCGCAGACTGAAAACCAGAAGTGCAGAGCCGGCGTAAATCGGGTTGATTGTTATCCGCGCATCTTTGAGCGTAAGTCGAGAAGCTACGATTTCAAACTGCTCCGCCGCCGACAAAGTGAACAATCTCAATTCGATCACCTTCCGCGAGAGTTGTCTGGTCCCACTCGTCGCGACGCACCACCCGTTGATTAACCTCAATCGCGATCCGCGCGGGGGCTAGTGACAGCTCGCGGACGAGGTCGCCCAACATCAAACGGTCCATCACCTCGTGACTCTCTCCATTGAGTTGAATCAACACCCTTCGTTCCTCTTCAGGCAGACGTACCCGGCAGAATGATGCGCCGCAACTCCGCGGTCTCGCCGTCAATATGTGCCTGGATCAGGACGGCTGCCCGACCGCTTTCGAATGAGGGCAGGAGGATCGGAATCATGGCGGTGCCCTGAGGACTGGTCGTTGCCATGGCGGACGTGGGCCGGAACGATGAGCCGAGAACCTTTACTACTACGCGCGCCTTCCGCGCCGGCTCGCGGCGGTTCGGCGCTGCCCGGCTGACCAGCACGCGCAACGTCACTGAGCTTCCCCCTCTCAACTCTGCTTCGTCGAGCAGGATCACTCTCAGTCGCTCCTCGTCCTCATCGAGCCCGGAAAGCGCGAAATGATCGGGAACAGAGATGGGCGGCCCTTCGTTGGATTCCGCTGTACTGATCATTTCGCTGATGTCGGACGACTTCGCAGTTTCCCTTGCGGCCGCCGCCTGCTGGCGCTGAGTTGTTTTCTCGGCTGCATCTCGCTCGCCCAGACGCCTCAGATCTTCGATTCGGCCGGCATGTATTGCGGCGCAGATCAATTTGTGTTGGCGCGAAAGGCGCTTGGCGAGGACGCCCTCATCAAAACCGTCGGCAACGAGATCGTCATAAGGCGAGCGCTTGCTGGCCAGGATCGCACCGCCGCTGTACACCAGCGAAAGAATGAACGGCGTCTGCAAACCTTTGTCTTCGGTCTGCACATGATAGACGACACCGTCGTACTCTACATCTGTATTAAAACCTGTAAGCACCGTTCAAGTCGCGTTTCAGCCGGGAGTTGATTTCAAGAACTTCAGAGAGGCAACTCGAACGTTAGCATAACGATTTTTCCAGGGTCAATCTATTCCGTTTCGGACGGTCAAATCGACTTAACACCAGCTTGACACTCCATGATCCATGTCCTACGATCCGCTTGTACAATGATTCTCAAGCTGAGCTTCCGGTAATCTGACGCGGTGCCTCTGTGCGACGAACCGCGGTAAAGGGATGACTTTCAATCTAATTGATTATGTGCCGGTGCTGCTGATGTTCGTCGTGGCGGCTGGCTTCGCAGTGACCTTTATTGGCCTGTCTCAGCTTGTCGGTCAACGCAAACGCACACGCACCAAGCTAATGCCGTACGAATGCGGAAAGGATCCGGTCGGGTCGGCGCGCGAACGATTCTCAGTTAAGTTTTATCTGATCGCGATGCTCTTTATCCTGTTCGACATCGAAGTCATCTTTCTGGTGCCCTGGGCGGTCGTCTTCAAGCGGCTCTCTAGTCCCGAATACGGCCTCAGCAATGTTGTGTTCTTTGAAATGATCTTTTTCATCTTCCTCCTGGCGGCAGGGCTGATTTATGTAATCAAGAAGGGCGCTCTGGATTGGACGGAAGGCGCCCGGCGTGAAGCTGAAGCAGAAGCGCGCCTGTTGGAAGTAACTAAGAAGAGAGACCCGCGCGCAGGCGCGGCGTGATTAACTTTTATGGGATTGGAACAAGTCATCGCGGAAGCGCTGCCGGAAATTCTGACGACCCGGCTCGATTCACTGATCAACTGGGCGCGCAAATCATCTCTGTGGCCGGCGACATTTGGCCTGGCCTGCTGCGCTATTGAGATGATGAATGCGACCAGCTCCCGCAATGATCTGGCCCGATTCGGCTCGGAAGTCTTTCGCGCCTCGCCCAGGCAGGCCGATGTAATGATCGTTTCGGGCCGAGTTTCGCGAAAGATGGCGCCCGTCCTGCGGCGCATTTACGATCAAATGCCCGAGCCGAAATGGGTGATTTCGATGGGTGCCTGCGCTACCTCGGGCGGCGTCTTCGACAACTACGCCATCGTTCAGGGCGTCGACAAGATAGTTCCGGTTGACGTGTACATCCCCGGTTGCCCACCGCGGCCTGAGATGCTCATTCATGCGGTGATGATGTTGCAGGACAAAGTGATGAAGGAATCAATTCGCGATCGTAAAGATGCTCCGGACGAAGCAGCGCGCGCAGCGATGACCCCGGGCACACTGCCAGTTACAGACGGTTCCACCCTGCGCGATGGCGAGACAGTAACACCGCAGCCCTACACCATCGCTTCGAAACACGAGAAGCGCCGTTCCTTTTGAGGATCGTAAACTGATTTAAGACTCCCCTGGAATCGAAAAGATTAGATGGAATCACAGGACAATCAAGCGGGCCACGCTGACAATCCGACCGTCAGTAGCCCGGCGGGCTCAATGCCGTCGCCAGTCGCGGTAGCGTTACAACGTGAGAATCCGGCATGGACCAGCGAAGTCGTCCTGGCACTGGGTGAAACAACCATCGTGGTCCCCCGCGAACACATCGCCGAAGCGTGCGCCTTTCTTAAGACAGCTCCCGGCCTGGCGTTCAACTTTCTCGCGGATTTGTGTGGCTTTGACCGCGGTCCTGAAGAGGAGCCGCGGTTTGAAGTCAACTATCATCTGTTCTCGACCGTTAACCATCGTCGAGTTCGCCTGAAAGTGATATTGAGCGAGGACGATATACACGTTCCGACCGTGAGTAGCGTCTGGCGAACGGCAAATTGGCACGAGCGCGAAACGTATGATTTGTTCGGCGTGATTTTTGATGGTCATCCGGATCTGCGCCGCATTCTTTTACCGGATGATTGGCAAGGCTATGCGCTGCGCAAGGATTTTCCTTTGCGAGGTTACGAACCGTACAGTTTGGAATAGTTAGGTGGCCCAGACTTCAGTCTGTGATTATCACGAAGAGACTCACAGACTGAAGTCTGGGCCATAAGGAACCGATGAGCACCGCTGTAAACATTCCGCCGCAGTTCGAGATCGTAGATCGTCCGCTCGACACGCAGATGACGATCTCGATGGGGCCCCAGCATCCTTCCACCCATGGAGTCCTGCGGCTCGAGTTGGTACTCGATGGCGAGATGGTCGTCAAATCCACGCCCGACATTGGTTATCTCCATACCGGAATGGAGAAGCTGTTCGAATACCGAAAGTATCAGCAGGGGATCGTGATCACCGATCGAATGGACTACCTGAATCCCCTCGGTAATAACCTCGCCTACGTAATGGCGGTCGAGAAACTCCTCCAACTCGAGATTCCTGAACGCGCCCAAACGATTCGCGTGCTGATGTGCGAACTTCAACGCATCGCGTCGCACCTGGTTTGGCTCGGCACGCACGCCCTGGACCTCGGCGCAATGACCGTCTTCTTTTATTGCTTCCGCGAGCGGGAAAAGATCTTGAATTTGATCGAGGCCGCCTCGGGTGGACGCCTTACGCCCTCTTACTTTCGCATCGGCGGTCTGATGATGGACCTGCCGTCAGGATTCGAACGTCGGGTCAAACAGTTCCAGGACGATTTTCTCCAAGCGCTAGGCGAATTTCGGCGGCTGGTGACCGGAAACAGAATTTTTCAGAAGCGGACCCAGGGTGTTGGCTACATTTCTGCCGAGGATGCGATTGATTGGGGACTATCCGGGCCGTGCCTGCGGGGCAGCGGAGTGGCACTCGACATTCGCCGCATGAATCCGTACACGGGATACGAGAATTATGATTTCGAGATCGTGACGGAAACCGACGGCGATGTTTGGGCGCGCTATCTCGTGCGCATGCGCGAAATGGAAGAGTCGCACAAGATTGTCGAACAAGCGCTGGCACGTCTAAAGCCCGGGCCGGTCAAAGCGGACGCTCCGAAAGTAGTGCTTCCCGATCGCGGAGCGATGAAGACGCACATGGACGCGCTGATTCATCACTTCCTGATCGTCGCCGAGGGATTCGACGTGCCGGCCGGCGAAGTCTATCACCCGATTGAAGCTTCGAAGGGCGAGCTCGGCGTGTACATCAAGTCGACAGGCGGTCCGAAGCCCGCACGCGTACACTTTCGCGGCCCGAGTTTTGTTAATCTCTCGGCGCTGCCTCAATTGGCGCGCGGCGCAATGGTGGCAGACATCGTGGCGATCATTGGATCTCTGGATATTGTTCTGGGAGAGATTGATAGGTAATTGCCGATTAGAGAGAAAGCAAATTGGCAATTGGAAATAGCAGATGAGCCAGCAACCAATACAGATTGCGCCTTTGTCGCAGCCCGTAGAGATGCCGGATGAGATCGCGAGTTTCTCGCCCGCGGTCGAGGCCGAGATTGATCGGCATCTCGCCAAGTATCCGGTGATGCGTTCGGCGATTCTCCCTTTGATGTTCATCGTGCAGAGAGAACGCGGCTATCTCGATCCACCCGGGGTGTCTTATTTGGCGAAGCGTTTGAAATTACGCATCACAGACATCTGGGAAGTCGCCACGTTCTACTCGATGATTCACCTCAAACCGATTGGCAAATATCACATCCAGATATGCAAAACTCTTTCGTGCAAGCTGCTTGGCTCTGACAAGATCACGCGCTATTGCGCGGAGAAGCTCGGTATCAAATCAGGTGAGACGACCTCTGATGGACGCTTTTCTCTATCGGAAGTTGAGTGCCTGGGCTCGTGTGGGACGGCCCCGATGTTTCAGGTGAATTTCGATTATCACGAGAATCTGACGCCGGAAAAAGTCGATCAGATTCTGGATTCGCTGCTATAAGGCGGCTGTGCCGCCTGATGTGCGGAAAGGCTCTGCCTTCCCGTCAGAGAGTTTTATTTGTCGTCCGAGGCGGAGGCGGAGCCTCCCGGATCAAAAAAGAAGCGAGCCGGAAAGGCGAAGCCTTTCCGCACATCCGGCGGCAGAGCCGCAAGACTTTAGAAACTTATGTACATCGGCGCCATCGGATGTGAACCACTTCAACTGCGGCGAGTTCATCTCGGGAACTCGCAGCGCCTCGATGTCTACCGCCGTAATGGTGGCTACGAAGCTATCAAGAAAGTTCTTGATTCGATGTCGCCAGACGACGTCATCAACGAAGTGAAGAAATCTTCGTTGCGTGGTCGCGGCGGCGCCGGATTTCCCACGGGCATGAAATGGAGTTTCGTTCCCAAAGACTCGCCCAAGGCGAAGTACGTCGTCTGCAATGCCGATGAGTCTGAACCGGGCACGTTCAAAGATCGGTATCTTATGGAACGCGATCCGCACATGCTCATCGAAGGCATGCTGATCGCTGCCTATGCACTGAACGCGAAGACGAACTATATCTACACCCGGGGCGAGTACAAGTATCTGATCGACATAATGGACGTAGCGCTTGAAGAAGCGCGCGCCGCCGGCCTCGTGGGTGAAAACATTCTGGGAACTGATTTCTCGTGCGAGATATACACGCACACGGGCGCAGGCGCTTACATCTGTGGCGAAGAGACCGCATTGTTGAGCTCTCTGGAAGGAATGCGGGGACATCCGCGCATGAAGCCTCCCTTTCCTGCCATCTCTGGTCTCTATGCTTCGCCGACTGTGGTTAACAATGTCGAGACACTGACTGCGGTACCGGACATCATCAAGATGGGCGGCGAAGCTTATCAGAAACTTGGGACCGAGAAGAGCGGCGGCACAAAGCTCTGGTCAGTCTCTGGCCACGTCAACCGCCCCGGCGTTTATGAACTGCCGATGGGCTATGACGACATGGAAAAGTTCATCATGGAAGACTGCGGCGGTATCGCTAACGGCAAGCATTTGAAGGCAGTGATTCCCGGCGGGTCGTCGGTTTACATCATGCGAGCGGACCAGATTATCGGGAAAGACGTGCGCATGGACTATGAGGGTTTGGTCGCGGGCGGTTCGATGGTCGGCTCGGGTGGGTTCATCGTGATGGATGAAACCGTCGACATCTTTGAATCGACGAAGAACCTGACTGAGTTCTACAAGCACGAGTCGTGTGGCTGGGGCACGCCCTGCCGCGAAGGGACCGACTGGGTGGTAAAGATTTTCAAG
>ORMF011328619.1_pt1 | contig 20451 bp, 21 predicted proteins | sample 1779871 | NCBI WGS metagenome assembly ORMF01 (sample SAMEA104232316, study PRJEB22302) | groundwater metagenome | biome: forest; feature: aquifer; material: groundwater | place: USA | collected 2011-08-07 | depth 5.4 m | reverse complement strand
TTTACTCATGTTGATCACCTCCATGAAGTGTTTTCTACCATGTTACTGTAATGGAGGTGCTTGCACTTGGCTGTAACGGACGTCCTTGCACTTGCCCCTCAATAGATAGTCGTCGTTCACTTTTCCGGTTGAACTATCAAGCCTCTGGGAGAAAGCAGATATTGTTGCCGTGTCTGCGGTGGGTAATGTAGCGAAAATAGTGCCTGCCAAGCGGAATACTATCCCATGTATGTGGGTGGCATATTCCAGTTGTAGCTGCTTTGTAGGCTTTTCTTTTATGTTTAGTTTTTTGCCATTCGCCGCCACCGATGCCACCTTCTGAGGAAGGTCTTCTATTTCTGGCAGATCGACATCGAGCCACACTTGCCGACCCTTCTCCATGATCTGATAAGAAGCAATCGTCTCTCTCGGCCAAGACAATGAATTAAGAGCATCCTCCAGGGTCTTGTTCATTACGTCTGCATCGGTCCGCAAGTGCTCTGGAAACTCATCCTTCTTTTTGGCTTCATTAGTTTCATGTTCCGTTTTGCGGTCATCCCATTCTTTTTTTGCTGCCGTAAATCTTTCCAATGCAGCTTGGTAGCTATCAAATTTCCTTTTCTTCTGCTCCTCCCAGGCAAGCATTGCTTTCGTATGGTCATCACTCAACCGTCGTTGTTCTTGCTCGTATGCCGTTCTTTTGCTCTTGAAAAGCTTTGCAAAGAACCCTAAAGGTCGGAGAATCTTCAGCTCTGGCTTGGGTTCTTCACGGGGGCATTTCGGCTGATCTGGCGGTTGTTCATTGAAAGGCGCGATTTCATATTCTGGTTCCGAGTCTGGAGGAGGGGTGTCCTCGTGTATCTTCGTTAATATTTCAACGTCGCCATTTATTTCTTCCGCTTGTTGCTCCAGCCATTCCAAAATCGTATTTCGTTTTTGATCCCAAACAAGTCTAAGGTCTTGCCTTGATAAAGGGCCAGCGAAGGCATTTTCTATTTGTAGTGTTCCGTTTTCCTTATCAAGGCTCAGCTTGATCGTGGATAGCGCTGCTTGGCGCGCTCTTTCTTTTTCTAATCGTTCATTTTCTCTTTCGAGTCTTTGCTGTGCTCTTGCGGTGCGGCGCTGTTCTGAACCTCCATCTATTCTTTCCCTATAAGAAAGCCCGGTCCCAGGTATACCAACATTGGTGTAGGTTCCGCGCGATCCAACGGTTATGGACGCGCCTCTTACGCCCGCCGATAGACTAACACCACGTTTCCCGAAATTAACTCTCAACCCAGGGGCTATTCTGATGCTGCGCCTAAATCGATATCCCATGGTCTGATCCTATTCTATCATTGTGATTCTAACGTCGCGGTCAGCGGCCGGAGCGCGAGCATCGCGAGCGCCGGGTCCACTGAATTGCGGGGTTGTGCGGCCCCGGTGAGGAGGTCGCGATCGTTCACACCCCATACTTCGCCCTCAGGGCATTGAGGCGATATACGCGGATGTGCGTCTCCACTGACATCGTCGCGGCTATTGCCTCGAGCCGCGTTCGGATGGCATCGTCTGAAGCCTCCGGACCATCCGACACTACCGCAAGGTAGACGACGCATCTCTGGAACCGTTGGAACGACAACTTCGCGCACAAGTCGAGAAGGTACTCGATCTGGAAATACGCGATGCCCTTCCCGTGATTCTCGCGGATGTCTATCGCGACCAGGTCTTCGCCGCGAACCACCGCACCTTGAAGGCGGAGCCAGCCTTCTCCGGCCGGCACGTTGACCTCGGTCTCGATATGACATGCGAATTCATCCGAAAGCGCCCTGATCGCGGCGAGCTCGCCGATTGTGAGCTCCTGGCGCACCTCGTTCGCAACTATGGGACGATATCTTGAACCAGCGCGGATAGCCTTGGAGGCGGCGTTCTCCGCCGTGACCTTCCAGCGACGCAGGACGGATACCGAGAATCTGGCGGTATCGCGGTCGACCAGCGCGCCGCAACTCTGGCACAGCCAGATACCGTTCTCGATCGAGACCCGTTGGTCCGGCGTGAACGTCGCATCGAACCGGGGGCCCCCAGGTGCAGCAGCCGTGATGTGTGCGGCGACACCGATGTTGAGCGCGCGAGTAGGATCCGCGGCCGGCCCGCTCGTGAGCTTCTGGCATTCGGGATTCGAACATCGGAGGCCAACTCTCGCGGCAAGAGCTTCGCGAACGTCTCGCCTAAACTCATCCCTCGGCATCGCTACTCCGATTTGTCCGCATAACGTATAGCCTTTTATCTCCAAAGCGTGGGAGAAAGCAAACTCAGGGATGATCATGGCAGGAGCGACGAGGAGGGATAAAACGGAGCGGGGAGTGGAGTCGCGTCTTGCACGACGGCACTCTGTGATCGTGAAATCTGTACCCATTTGCTTATTCCCGGTTTACGACGGTTTTCAGATGCCCGTGTACGGGGCGTCGGGGCGTAGCCCCCAGCTCTGCCCGTCGAAGGAAACCCGCTCGATGGAATCAAGATCGACGCCGTCAAGACAGCGGGCGTTGACCATGTGATTGGCGGGATTCGCTCGCGAGCTTGCACGAGCTTGGGGTCAGGTCTAGCTCTGAAGCACCTCGTAATTGTGCCGGCCTATTCCCTCTGAATGTTCTCGTTGCCCGCACGATTCGACCCACCGTCGTAAAATGCATCCCAAAATACTTCCCGATCTGCTGATAACTGTATTCACCGTCGCATAGGCAGCCACTATGGCTCGACTTCGATCTCCGCACCGTGTCTCGATAAGCGTAAGGGTGGGCACCGCGCCGCTGCGCCTTGGGAATATTCACGTCGTTTGCTTGCTCGTCATCCAGCCTCGCCTGCATGCGCTCGACAAAGTGGGTAGTTCGCACCATTCCGGCCGGTCGTTTCGCAGCATTCCCACAAAAGGGGAGTGACCGGATTGCGCCCGAATGGGTGGCCGGTATGGTGCGGAAATCGCACTTGCCGATCGCCCCGTGAAGTTACGTGATACAACCCGCCGGGACACCCGATTCTCAAAGGTCTGGCCACGGACAGTTTGTAACAGAGCCACATGCTATCTTACTAGACCTGACCCCGTGACCCCGGTCTGACCCCGTGACCCCGGTCCTGACCCCGGTCCTTGACCATGGATCACCGAAAGCCGTGACGGCCTCTGCGAATGAGACACCGTGCTTACTGAGATTCGCTTCCGCCTTTTCCGGGTCCCACTCAAAGTTGTAACCCACCGGCACAGTCTACTCTTCTAGTTCGAAATTCTCCACCGGTATAACGTGAATATGCAGACCTGTGTGTTGGCCTTTGACTTCGAGCCATGGTGTCGTAATTCTCCGATGGCTCCAAGAACTTGTCAACCTGTTTTAAACAACAGCCGTTCCGTCACACACTGGTCAACGGAGCGGGGTCGCGCCTTGCATTACGACAGCGTGTGATTGCAAGATCTCTTCCACTTTGTTTGACCCGGCTTCTCTACGAGGGTTTCCAGATGCCCGTGTACGGAGCGTCGGGGCGTAGTTCCCAGCTCTGCCCATCGAAGGCAACCCGCTCGACGGAATTAAAATCGACGCCGTCAAGACAGCGGGCGTTGACCATGTAATTGGCGGGATTCGCTCGCGGACGATAGAACGCAGCAACGCCGCAGTGGCGGCAGAAGTGGTGCAGTGCGCGCTTGGTGCCGAATTGATACGTCGCAAGATCGGACTCGCCTTGGAGCAGGCGGAACCTATCCGGGGTGACCATGTGATGGAGGTAGCCCTTGCGCCGACAAATGGAGCAATTGCACTCGCTGACGCGGGCAAGCTCGGTTCGAATCTCAAAACGGACGCGTCCGCAGTGGCATGAGCCCTGGTAGGTTTTCATCTCGCTGATGGTAACCATGCTTCTCTTCTTAGTGCCGCCGAAGGTCGTGCTTAGCCGCGCGTACTCCGCATCGGTCTGAAGCAGAGGCCTTAGAATTCAGAATGTCCCATTTTGTTTCTAGGAAAGAGGAAAGGTCGGACGGTCGATTTTTTCGACGGCGAGAGAAGGGGGTCTACCAGGCAATAGTCAGGTGACCAAAACTGTCAGCTGCCGTTCCTAAGCGACATTTCTCGCTTTGCCCTACCGAAAGCAACCTCTTCCAATTCCAGTCTCTCTTTAATAATGCGCGCCAGCCATTCGTCAACGTTTTTTTCTCTGTGTAACCTCGCCACAAAAGCCGCTCGCGCAGCTAAGTCAGCTGGGAGGGAGAGGGACGTCAATTTCGCCCGGCGAACCTTGATGGGTTTCTGCCAAGCCGAATCGTCCTCGGCTTGCGATTCTACAATCTGATCGATCTCTGGTTCAGAAAGTTGTTTGGTCTTGAATTTCTTTTTCGAATTCATAAGGCCCATCCTGTGATTATTCGGACCACGTTCCTGGATTTGAGTTGAAAGATGATCTTGAGTTTGCGCCCGCCTAAAGTGACCCCGATCAGTTGGTAGCGATCTTTGTATTTCTTGTTTCTGCGAACTTGGAAATCCGAAAAGAAACATTCAACAGCTTCATCGAAGGTAACATGATGCGCAGCAAGCTTGTCGCGGTCGAAATCATACTCAAAGTCCGAAGGTGTAAAGCGATCCCATCTAACCACCGCTTTATTTTAACTCGCATGGGGTTCTCATTCCACTCTAGAGAACGTAATACTTTGACACGCCAATTGCTCCGTCATCTGATCGAGAGGGGAGCACGATATCGGAGTGGGGCTGCGTGTTACATTTCGACAGTAAATGATTGCAAGATCTGTCGCTTTTGGCGACTTGTTCCACAGCCTCTACAACCCAGTCAGCGGGACGGGTGCTCGCGTCCGGAAAGCATGAACCCGCGGCTTCGCGGGCCGGTTATAGAATTGACAAAACACGCGTTCTCTCACCTTCCCAGTCGTTCCTCCTGCGCGGCGAGCAGCGCTGCGATCTCGCGAAGGCCCGCCTTCTCCGCCATCTCGCGAGGCGTTTCGCAGTCGTCGATGCGTGTTCGTAGGCGCGGGTCCGCGCCGGCTTGCAGGAGGAGTTCGACGGCCGATAGATTGTTTTCACTCACAGCCATGTGCAGTGGCGTGTAGTCGTTGATACCGCGTTGATTGGGATCGGACTTGAAGGCGACCAGCAGTTTTAGGATCTCCAGCAGGTCCGGCCGTCCAGTTGATCCAGGTCGCGGCCGGCTGCAAGACAAAGCGGCGATTAGGGGTGGGAATCCGATATGGTCGGTGGGATTGGGCTCGGCGCCGATTTCCAGCAACCTGCGGATAAACGGTAACGGGCTATGGTAAATCGCGTATTCGAGGCACAAGCCGATCGTCAGCGGCATCGGCCCGTTGGGCACGCTGGCCGGATCATCGACCGCGGCGCGCAACGCGGCAAGATCACCCGCGCGAAAAGCGGTGTCGATCTTCTTAAACTTCTCGTATTCCGCGCATCGCTCAGCGTCTGACTTCATGTTGCTGCCGATTGTTTACGATTTGGGCTTCAATTCTGCGGACAGCTCCAGCATGCCGCGTTCCACAGCAAGATCATAGGCTGTCTTGCCAGCGAATCCCGGAGCACCGGTTCCCGTCAATGAGAGATCGGCGCCCGCTCTCGCCAGAAGGCGTGCGATTTCCCCATGCCCGGTAACGAGGGCGAGCATCAAAGCGCTCAGCCCAAACTTGGCAGTGATGTTCAGGTTGGCGCGATGCGCGATTAGGGTTTCGACGATCTCGCGATGACCGGCATGGGCGGCCAGCATTAGGGCCGTGTTTCCATAACGATCGCGGGCATCCACATCTGTACCCTGTCCAAGAAGATCAAGGACGATCTGGACGTCACCACGCTTGATCGCATCCTCCCAGGCTGCGTCCATCAATCAAAGACCCCTGAATTTTTCTTCTGGACTAAAGGGCAAATCTTTTGTTGACAACTTCGTCGGACGCTCTTGAGTGAGTCGCTCGGCGGTCCACATGGCGACCCTCATAAACGATCTCTTCGACTTCTTCTGGCTCTACGTCGTGCCGGGCAATATTCTCGATGTTGTCGTCATCCCCCTCCGCTCCAGCTCCCAAAATTGCACAGGCTCAAACTAGCCACAAGGAAGTGCCGGTTTCGAGGCTGTAACGAGGCCGTAGAAAAACCCTCCTCGAGGCGGTTATCGGCACCTCGTCAGTGCTTGCTCCTTCTTCTAAGTCGTTCAAGAATCCTGTGTTGTCGCCATCTGTGAGCCGTTTCACGAGGGGATCGTTGTGGAACCGTTAACGAATTTCGGAATCGGGAAGATCGTCGCTCATATCGCGTTTAATTTCTAGTCGGTTGCATCTGGACTTTTCCTATTGGCTCAACGATCGAGTTCAGGCCGCGGCCTGTCAGAGCCGTCGGCCTGGGACGAGTTGTTAGCTGTGATTTCGCCTAGGCAGGAACCTCGCTCAACGCAATACCCAAGGCATCGGCGACGCCCTTGCCATAAGCTGGATCAGCCTTCAGGCAGTTGCCGAGATGGCGGATCTGAATCTCGCGCGGCGCACCATCCAGGGAACGCGCGGTGTTCTCGAACAACACCTGCTGTTGTGCCGGCATCATCAGGCGGAACAGAGCGCGCGGCTGGGAATAGTAGTCATCGTCATCCTCGCGATAATTCCAGTGATCGGCAGCGCCTTCGAGGGAGAGCGGCGGTTCGGAAAAATCAGGCTGTTCCTGCCACTCGCCGTAGCTGTTTGGCTCATAGCCCAGCGTGCTGCCATGGTTGCCATCGACGCGCATGGCGCCGTCTCGGTGGTAACTGTGTGCCGGGCAGCGCGATGCATTGACCGGAATGAGATGGTGATTCACGCCCAGGCGGTAGCGTTGCGCATCGCCGTAGGAAAATAACCGCCCTTGTAACATCTTGTCCGGTGAGAAGCTGATGCCGGGCACGACATTGGCCGGGTTGAAAGCAGCCTGTTCCACTTCAGCATGGTAGTTTTCCGGGTTGCGGTTCAGTTCCAGCACGCCCACCTCGATCAGCGGGTAATCCTTCTTGAACCAGACCTTGGTCAGGTCGAAGGGGTGATACGGAAGCTTGGATGCATCTTTCTCCGGCATGATCTGCACGTACATGGTCCAGCGCGGGAAATCCTTGCTTTCGATGGCATCGAACAGGTCGCGCTGACTGCTCTCGCGGTCTTGGGCAATGATTTGCGCTGCTTCTTCGTCGGTCAGATTCCTGATGCCCTGTTGGGTTTTGAAATGGAACTTGACCCAATGGCGTTCGTTCTTCCAGTTAATAAAGCTGAAGGTATGGCTGCCAAAACAGTGCATGTGGCGATACGAAGCGGGAATGCCGCGATCGCTCATCACGATAGTCACTTGATGCAGGGCTTCTGGCAGCAGCGTCCAGAAATCCCAGTTGTTCTTGGCGCTGCGCAGGTTGGTGCGTGGATCCCGCTTCACGGCGTGGTTGAGGTCCGGAAATTTGAGTGGATCGCGCATAAAGAAGACCGGCGTATTGTTACCAACCAGATCCCAGTTGCCTTCTTCGGTGTAGAACTTCATCGCGACGCCGCGGATGTCGCGCTCAGCATCGGCAGCGCCACGCTCTCCGGCGACGGTAGAGAAACGAACAAAAAGTTCCGTCTTCTTGCCGACTTGAGAAAAAATTTTGGCTCGGGTGTAGGGGGTGATGTCGTGCGTCACCGTAAAGCTGCCATAGGCGCCGGACCCCTTGGCGTGCATGCGCCGTTCGGGGATGACTTCGCGGTCAAAGTGCGCGAGTTTTTCCAGGAACCAAACATCCTGCAACAGTTGCGGGCCACGTGGCCCCGCGGTCATCACGTTCTGGTTGTGGGCAACCGGGCATCCGGCATTGGTGGTCAACTTCTTGTCTTTGCTCATGACGATTCTCCTTTTGGGGTGGTAGGTCAGTTTCGTGCAGTTCACGCCAAGCTCAGCCGGCGCTATTAGCGATCCGTCTGAAGCGATGGGTTAGGTGAACTTACTCTAAAAAGCTGTCAACTCTGCTGCTGGTATTTTAGAAGCATCTCCAGGCTGCGTGCCCTACTCGCCAGGCTTTTCTTGGTATTGCGCTTACGTTGTAGAAGCCCCGCTTCGGTACCTCCTTTCTCCTTCATTGCGGTGCGACCCCGCGTGTGCCGTGAAGCGCCGGAAAGCCGCCGGGATTTGGGTCCTCGCCTCGGCGCAGGATCTCCAACCGCTCCTTCATCGCCGCTATCTCGGCCGTCTGTGACGCGATGATCTCCTCCGCCAGTCGGCGCGTGAGCGGGTCTTTGCCATAGATGAGTGCCAGCCGCGCCATTTCCACTGCTCCTTCATGATGGGGAATCATCATCGCAAGAAAATCGACGTCTGGATTTCCACTGTAGCCGGGCGCGTGCATGTCTTTCATCATTTGTTTCATGCCGGCATCCATTTGGCGCGCGAAGGGCTGTGCGGCCGCGGGAGGCGCGCCGGTCTGCGGGGCAACGGTCCCATGTTCATGCTGGGCCGAAACTGCGGCGGCCCGGAATGCGCAAGCAAGCACAAGGGTCGTGATCCATAGCTTCATGCGGCCTCCCCTTAAGCGGTTTGACTGCGGGCACCCGGACGCACATAGACAAGATTGATGCTCTTTTTGTTGCGCAGCTTGCCGGAAGGCAGCGCCAGTTCCCCTAGAGGTATCTGGGCAATGAATTGCGGCTTGAACGGATCACTGACGTCGAAAGCGCAGCAAACCGTTTGTCCGGCATTTGGCGTATTGGGTAGCTCATCTTGCTCGTGAGCGACGTAGAGCAGAGTGTTTTCAGGATTTGTCCACAACCCATGGGCCTCCCGTCCTTGGCTGAAAAAGTTATCCACGACTTTGCGAGAGCCGGATGCGGCCGAGCGGTCGATGATGGCGATCTGGCTCGAGGCTACGCCGCCCGGTCCGCCATCGTCGACGCGGGCGAGCGAGGCATAGACAACCTTGCCCCTGGCGTTTTCGACGAACTCGACGTGATTAGGCCGCGCCGTTTTGCCCAACGAAATGGAATCGAGCAGTTTCGGCGCGGGACCCACGGACCAAGCCGAGACCGAATCCGCCAGCTTGTGCGACAGCCAGAGTTCTTTCCCATCCGGTGTGGTTTTCTGAAACGGCGTAAAGCCGAATGGGTCTTGTGTTTTGATATCGATAAGCGCGCGCCGTTTGGGCCGGCTGAAGCCATCGCGCCCGAAGTTCGTGTCGATGATCTCCAGTTGCGAGGCCTTTTGCGAGACGACGAAGGCAAGCCTTCCGTCGGCGGAGAACCAGGCTTGTGCCGGTCCGTTCAGGCAATCAACGTATAGACGGACCGCGCGCGAAGCCACGCCGCGCGATTCCTTGATTGCCGCCGCGACATCGAGGACAGCGATGCGATTTTCGCCGCGCACGGTAACCCAGATTTCTTTACCGTTGCGGCTGAAAGTCGGCTCGTGGGGCTCACGGCCCACGAGCACTCCGCTGGTCATTCGGTCGGCGTTGGTTTGATCGCTCGCTTGCGGATTCGGCCTGTTGCCGACGACCTTCATTGTTTCGAGATCGACCAGATAGACGTTACTGGTTCCTCGCCCGGTGCAGGCTAATAGCCGGTTATCCGGAGAAGGAGCAGCTCCATGAATATTGATTGCGCCGTGGTACAGCGGCTTCGTCACCATGGCGACGTGGGTGGGCGTGACACCGCCGGTTACCAGCCGGAACGGCGGTCGCGGGTCTTCATCGAACGATGTGAGATTGATGGTCGTGGCTACCGTGTTGGTGTTTGGATCGATCACCGATAACGTGTTGGAATCCTCGTTGCATATGATGACGCGGTCACGGCTATTTGCGCCGGAACCGACCTGCGCGAGCGCGCGCCCAAACGGGAATGCGGCAGCGAGCGCTGCTGCTCCGCCAACGTTTGTGAGGAATTCGCGTCGAGTCCACTCCATGTGATGTTTTCCTTTCTGTTGAATTGAGGCTAGGGTACGTTGTCGACTAGATGGGACGACTATGACCCCCTTGACCCTTCCCGCAAGCAAGAAGGTAAAAGTGACGATGAGGGCACAGCAGCCGTGGAATCGTGCATATGACTACCGTATAACCTTTTATTCCCAAAACGCTTGAGCAATCAAGCTCTAAGGATAATCCCCGCAGGAGAGATGGGAGTGATAAACGTGGGCAGCGGCAGAGTGTGGCGCTTTGTTAGGATATTCGCTCATGAGTTCTCCGGGCGAGATTGCGCCTCCAGATAAGCCGGCCCGTCCCGATCAAAGTCGATGGCCTTGAAGGTCTCGGTGGTTATCCTATAATGGGAGGTATTCATGGACGTGACCATTCTCAAGATCGCCGCTCTGTTTTATCTCCTCGCGGGGGTGTCCTTCGCTCTTTACGTTTTTTTCCAGCGCGATATCGTTTCCAAGCTCTCGCCCTTGATTGTCGCCTGCGGCTTCGTCGCGCACACTCTGGCGCTCGCCGTGCACTTTTTTCAAACAGGCTATCCGAACATCACGCAGTTTCGCGAGGCGCTGTCGTTGTACAGTTGGGTGATGGTCGCGGCTTACCTGATCGTTCATTTCAAATACCGTCTCGCCGTTCTCGGCTCGATCATCGCCCCCTTGGCTTTTCTCATGACGCTTGCCGCCTTTGCTTTCGGCACCGGCAGCGAAGCGTTGCCGCCGGAGTTGAAGAGCTATTGGCTGCTCGTCCATGTCACCGTGGCATTTCTCGGCAACGCGGCGTTCGCGATGGCCTTCGGCGTGAGTTTGATTTACCTGTTGGCGGAACGACAGCTGAAACACAAAAAGATGACGTTGCTGATTAAGCGTTTTCCGTCCCTGGAGACCTTGGACCGGCTCAATTATATTTTGCTTGTGTGGGGGTTTCCTTTGATGACCCTGGGGATCGTCACAGGCAGCATGTGGGCGGCCATTCATTGGGGAAGTTATTGGTCCTGGGACCCGCGCCAGATCACCTCCGGCATCGCCTGGCTCTTCTACGGCGCTATACTGCATGGCCGCACGACAGGTTTGCGCGGCAGAAAGGCGGCGGTGCTTACCAGCTTCGGTTTCTGCGTCGTGCTTGCTTACTTTTTCTTGGGGGATGTGGTTTTTCCCAGCCGGCACGGGGGACGGTTCGACTAAACCGTGCAAAAAGAAATCCTCATCGTCGGACTCAACCACCGCAGCGCGCCCATCGAAGTGCGCGAGAACGTCGCCTTCGAAGCGTCCTACCTGCGCGAGGCTCTGGCGCAGTTGCGCGCCTATCCCGCGATTCAAGAAGGCGTGATCTTGTCGACCTGCAACCGCGTCGAGGTCGTCGCGGCGGCAGCCGATGGTGCTGCTGCTTCCGCGGAAATCAAAACATTCCTCGACGCGCAAGGCGCGCGCCGCAATGCCGGCCAATTGGACGACCATGTTTACGCCTATCAAGGAGCCGATGCCGTGCGGCATGTCTTCCGCGTCGCAGCGAGTCTCGATTCGATGGTCGTGGGCGAGCCGCAGATTCTGGGCCAACTCAAAGAATATTACAGCGCGGCGCAGGAAGCGGGGACGGTGGGAGCGATCCTGCACCGGCTCTTTCACCGCGCCTTTTCCGTCGCCAAGCGGGTGCGCACCGAGACCGGCATCGCCAGCCGCGCCGTGTCGGTGAGCTCGGTCGCGGTGGATTTGGCCCGGCGAATTTTCGACCGCTTCGACGACAAAACGGTGATGCTGATCGGCGCCGGAAAGATGGGCGGCTTGATGGCGCGTCATCTTCAGAGCAACGGCGCGCGCAGCTTGATGGTAACCAACCGCACCTTCGAACGCGCGGTGGAGTTGGCAGGAAGCATCCACGGTAGCCCGATCCTTTTCGAGGACTTTCCCCGCTATCTCAAGATCGCCGATCTCGTTATCGGCTGCACCGGCGCGCCGGAAGTTCTGGTCAATGCCGGCGCCGTGGGCGCGATCCTGAAAGAGCGCAAGAACAAGCCGATGTTTTTCATCGACATCGGCGACCGGCGCAACTTCGACGCCGAGATAAACAAGCTCGACAACGCCTATCTTTATAACATCGACGACTTGCAGGCCGTGGCCAAGGAAAACCTGCAAGAACGGTCCAACGAGGCGGAGAAGGCCGAAAAGATCGTCGTCGAAGAGGTGGCGAGTTTCACCCGCTGGATCCATTCGCTGGAACAGGCGCCGACGATCATGGCTTTGCGCCATCGCTTCGAGGAAGTTCGCCGCAATGAAATGGAAAAATCCCTTGGCGGCGGTCTCAAAGATTTGTCGGACCGCCAACGGGAATCTCTCGAAGTCATGACGACGGCGATGATCAACAAGCTGCTGCACGGACCGATCTCCCACTTGAAGAAGAACTCAGAGAAAGAAGACGACGAGAGCGCTTTGTATAGTGCGGCATTGAAGAAACTTTTTAATATCGAGGAGTAATGACCGACCTGGGCAGAAGCGGGGCCGTGCCCCCAAGGGGCGGAAAGAAGTGTTGGCAAACGTGAAAAACCTTCGGCTCGGCACCCGCGGCAGTACACTCGCGCTGGCGCAAGCCCACTGGGTAAAAGCGCGGATCGAGGAGCGACGTCCCGAATCAAAAGTCGAGATCGTGGTGCTTAAGACCAGCGGCGATCGCTTTGTCGACGCAGCACTTCAAGCGATCGGGGGCAAGGGGCTTTTCACCAAGGAGATCGAAGACGCGCTGCTGCGAAACGAAATCGATCTCGCGGTGCATTCGCTGAAAGATCTGCCGACGGAAATGGCGCAAGGCCTCGCGCTCGTCGCAGTTCCCGAGCGCGAGGACGCGCGGGATGTCCTGGTGACCAGGGAGCGGACGAGCCTGGATCGACTGCCGCCCGGGGCGCGGATCGGCACCGGCAGCTTACGCCGGCGCGCGCAGCTCTTATATCATCGGCCGGGACTGTCGGTGGTTGGGATTCGTGGAAACGTCGACACTCGGCTGAGAAAGCTCGATGCCGGCGAGGTCGATGCTTTGGTCATGGCCGCGGCTGGGCTGAAACGAATCGGCCGAGGAGATCGCATCGTAGAGTTCTTGTCGACTGATATCTGCGGGAGCGCCGTGGCTCAAGGCGCCCTGGGCTTGCAGGCGCGCGCGAATGATGCGGGGAACGAGGAGTACTCTTTTTTACACCACGCGCCGACGGCCGCCGAGGTGACCGCGGAACGCTCGTTTCTTAGTCGTTTGGGCGGCGGCTGTCAGGTTCCGGTGGGCGGTCGCGCCGTGGTCGCGGGGGACGAGATCGCGATGGTCGGCGTCGTCGCCAGCCCCGACGGGAAAGCGCTCCAACGAGGGGAACGCTCGGGGAAATTAGTAGACGCGGCGAAATTGGGCGCGGATTTGGCTGAGGAATTGCTGCGCGCGGGTGCAGACCGGATTTTGGCGTCGGTATAAGACATGGCGGCCAATGATATAGCTGGGGCGCGCGGCGCATATCGTCCTCTGGCGGGCAGACGCATCGTCGTCACGCGGGCGCGCGCCCAGGCGGGTGGATTGGCGGGAAAGATCGAAGAGCTTGGCGGTGAGGTGCTTGAGTTCCCGACTATCGAAATCCAGCCGCCGGCAAGTTTTGCGGCGCTGGACGAGGCGATTGCGCGGATAGCGGATTACGATTGGTTGATCTTCACCAGCGTCAACGGCGTCGAGCAATTTCTCGCTCGCTTGGAGTGTTCGGGAAAATCTCTGGCGGATTTCCAAAGCAAACGAGTTGTCGCCATTGGCCCCCCTACGGCAGAGCGGCTTAAAGGCGCAGGAATAAGCAGTTGTCTCGTGCCGGAGCAATACCAGGCCGAGGGAGTTCTCGAAGCGCTCAAGCCCGAGGAGTTGCGCGCCAAGCGCGTGCTGATTCCAAGGGCGGCCAAGGCGCGGGAGATTCTGCCGGAGACGCTGCGGCAGTGGGGCGCCGCAGTCGATGTCGTCGAAGCCTACCGCACGGTGATACCGACACCGGACGTATCGAGACTTAGAAGCTTGCTGCAAGAGGGGACCGTGGACATGGTGACGTTCACGAGTTCGAGCACTGCGGCTAATTTTGTCAAACTGTTTCGCGGCGAGAAACTGTCGGACATTTTACACGGCACGGCGATCGGCTGCATCGGGCCGATTACCGAGGCGACCGTCCGGGAACTCGGCGGAAAGGCCGATTTGGTATCGGCGGAGTTTACGATTCCGGGGCTGGTGCACGCGATGGTTGAATTTTTCCAGCATGGCGCGGGGGCGCGACCGGCGGGAGCATAGGATGGATTATCCAAAATATCGGCCGAGAAGGCTGCGGCGCAACGAAAGACTCAGGGAGCTGATACGAGAAACGACGGTTAGCCCGAAAAACTTGATTTACCCGTTGTTCGTCGGCCCCGGAAAAGACCGCGTCCAGCCGGTCTCTTCGATGCCCGGCGTCGCGCAACTCTCGGTGGACCGCGCGGTCATCGAATGTCAGGAAGTCCTCGCCCTGGGAATTCCCGCCGTCATATTGTTCGGTATCCCCGAGCACAAGGACTCCCTTGGCACCGAGGCCTATGCCGACGGCGGTGTCGTACAGCAGGCGATACGCGCGATCAAGGAAAAGCTGCCGGAGGGGCTGGTAATTACCGATGTCTGTTTGTGCGAATATACCGATCATGGCCACTGCGGCGTGGTCAAGAACGGCGATGTCGATAACGACGCCACGTTGGAGCTGTTAGCCAAAGAAGCTCTCTCGCACGCGCGCGCCGGGGCCGACATCGTCGGTCCGTCGGATATGATGGACGGTAGAGTAGGGGCGGTCCGGCAAGCGCTCGATCAAAACGGCTTCGAAAACGTCGCGATCATGGCTTACGCCGCGAAATACGCCTCTGGTTTCTACGGGCCGTTCCGTGAAGCGGCCGAGTCGACGCCGCAGTTCGGCGACCGCCGCTCCTACCAGATGGACCCGGCCAATACTGACGAAGCACTGCGCGAGGTCGCAATGGATATCCGCGAGGGCGCGGACATCGTCATGGTGAAGCCGGCTCTCGCTTACCTCGACGTGATTTACCGGGTGAAGCAAAAGTTTGGCTATCCGGTGGCGGCATACAACGTCAGCGGGGAATATTCGATGATCAAAGCAGCCGGCCAGAACGGTTGGGTGGACGAGGCGAGAGTGATGATGGAAGTGCTGCTTTCGATCCGGCGCGCCGGCGCCGACATGATCCTCACTTATTTTGCCAAGGACGCAGCTCGGCTCCTTGCTTCCCAATGAATGGGCTTTTTATGGATTCGCGCGCACCGCTATAGCAGGTGCCAGAGGTCTTTGATTTTCCGTTGCAGCGTGCGCTCGCATTCGTCCTCTCGCCCGTCGGTTCGAACTTGCGACCCGGAGAGGCGGAAAATCAAAATCCTCGCTCCTTTGGCTAGACGAAGCACGTAGGTATTTGAGTCGGCCTCGTCATAGACATTGACTTTCAGGCCTTCATCCAACCGCGTGGCGATTCGGTTCGCCCACTCTTCGATCTCATGAGCCGCCCCCTCACCCTTTTTGTCGGTAAGCATGTCTCAAAGAGGGGTTGGGGAGGGTTGAAGCCGTTCAATCCGTTCAAAAAGTTCAAGCCGTTTCGCGGGAACGGGACGACCGAATTCACTTGAACGATTTGAGCAAATTTATTTCTTCTTGTACAGGCCGTCGATGTAGCCCGACTGATCGAGTTCTTTGATGAAGGTGAAATCGACGAACTGCTCGGGCTTGGTGGTTTTCGCCCTCGGGTCGCGCTCGGCGACGTCTTCGATGACGGTCTTAAGCCCTTCCAGGCTGGGATACTGTTTCTTCGGATAGAGCGCCTCGGTCATGACGTTGTCGTAACTCTTTTCCAGCGTTTCACGCTCAAGCCCGCTGCCCATGTATTTGCTCAAAGCCTTGATCGTCGCTTCCTTATCCGTCCACATTTTATGCACGGCCTCAACATGGGCCTTTACATAGCGGCGCACTACGTCCGGGTGTTCCTTAATGTACCTACGGGTCGTCCCTACACCGGTGTGTTGGAAGACCAGACCCATCTTGGCGACATCGGCTATGACGGCTAAGCCGCGCTTTTCAGCGATAAAACTGGAGGGGGGATTGATCACCGAGGCGGTCACTCTGCCCGTCAGGGCGGCGGTCAACCGCTCCGGTCCGCTGCCTACTTGCACGAGAGTGACATCCTTGCCGGGCGTCAACCCGATCCTCCTCAATGCGAAACGGGCAATCGAATCGGTTGCCGAACCGAACCGGCTAATCGCGACGGTGCCACCCTTGAGCTGTTCCGCGGTTTTTATTCCCGGTTTGCCCATGAGCACGTAATTCAGCGAGATTATCCCGGCGGCGACAAACACGGCGTCCGATCCCGCCAAGGCGCTATTGACCAAACCCGGGCCGGACACCTGTGTGATCGGAACGTCGCCTGACACCAGAGCAAGGATCGCGGTGGTGCCGCCGGTGAAGAAGATGAGCTGCACATCCAGGCCGTTTTTGGCGAAAATCCCGCTGTCTTTCGCGACCCAGGCAGGCAATTGATCGGCGCTGGCCGCGCTGTAGCCGACGTTTAACCGGGTCATTTGAGCCCAAACGAAGCGCGCGAAAAAAACCTGTACGAGCAATACCGCGACCGTCAAATAGATCATCCTTTTTGTCGCCATAAACATACACCTCGAAGTGGATCTGCGGTCATAGTACAAGACGGGAGGGGTAGAAACAAGAAAGCCCTTGCCGTGGTGGCAAGGGCTTTCTTAAAGCACACTAATCAAGTATTGCCAGTCACGCTATTCGGCGTACTTCTCGGCGCGGAACGCCTTGTGGCATCCACCGCAGGCATCGGAAACGCCCTTTACGCCAGCCGTCACCGCCGCCTCGTCCTTGGCTTTCGCCGCACTCACGAGCGCGGTGGCGGCCGTGCCTAGTTTTTTAGCGGCGTTCCCGAAATCATCCGACTTGTCCCAGATTGCCGCCGTGGCCTTCGTCTTGCCTTTGTCGCTGCCTTTTGGGAATCCCCCGACAATCTTTTCTGAGCTTCCCATGAGATCTTTGGCCTTCGCTTCTATAGTCGCAAAGTCCTTAGTCTCTACCGCTCCCTTAATCGCCTTGTTCGCGGCACTCTGGCCTTTCATGAGGTCCTGCCTCTGATCCACCTGAGCGAAGACTTGAGTGGAAAAGAGCAGCACCGCGAAAACCGCCAGCCCGCCTAGTAAATTTTTTTGAAACATCCAATTCTCCTTTCTTATTTTGGGATACCAGGGTTAACTATTTCTTGTTGATTTTCTTGACTTCGTTCAGCAACGTTTCCGTCGAGAGAAGGTCTTTTTCCTGCGGAGTGGGCCGAATGTCCTTATAACGAACGATCCCTTCCTTGTCGATAATAACGTAGGCGCGCTGGGCATCGAGCCTCTTTTCGTTGAATACACCGTAGGTTTTCAAAAGGTTGTGAACAACCGTAACGTCACGCCCGCCACTCAGAAGAGGATAGCTGATCTTGAAGAAATCAGCTGCGGCTTTTTGGGAAAACATCGTGGTTGTCGCGATCCCTAGGACTTCAGTATTTTCGGCCTGGAACTTCGCGTAATTCTCGTCCGAACCGGACGCCTGCAATTGTTTCATTCAGGTGGGATCGTAGTCTCTCCCGTAGAAATTGATCAAAACGTTTTTGCCCCGTAAGCTGCTCAGTTTGAGTTTTCCCCCTTTGGTGCTTTCCAGCTCAAAGTCCGGCGCCTTGTCGCCGACCTCCAAAGCCTGAGCAAGATGGCTGGTTGCGAAAAGCAGCGAAGCCGCGAGAACCGTACGCACTAAAAATCGAGTAAAGGTTTTCATGGTCTTTCTCCTTAGACGAACGTCCCCCTAAATCATTCTAAAAGTGTCGAAGTCTTATCTCTTAAATACCCAACAGTGTCAATCCCCCATTTGGGGTGGGCTGCTCCCCCACTTGGGGGGCTAACCAATGCCTTCCCGGATCGCCATGACGGCGGCCTCGGTACGGTTCTTGACCTGAAGCTTGCGGAACAGTGCTTTCAAGTACCCTTTAACGGTTTCGCGGGCGAGACAAGTGGCGCGGCCAATCTCTTCGTTGTTAAGTCCTTGGGAGATTAGGTGCAGCGCTTTGATCTCAAATTCGGACAGGCCGTATTTTTCTACAAAGCAACGTTCGCGGTCGGCCCGAGTCCGCGCGTCGTGCGCCGGCGATTGATCAAGCGTCAGATGGGCAAGGTAGGGGGAGGAGTGTGGCGTGTCGGATTGAGTGTGACGGAGGACTCTAATGAACTCTTCACGATCCGTGTCCTTCAGTAAGTAGCCTTTGGCTCCGGCGGCAATTGCGGCACGGATTTTCTCATCATCGCGAAGGCACGAAAGCATGAGAATTTTTGTCGCTGGATTCGTTTGTGAAATCAACTTCACGGCCTTAATGCCGTCCATTTTCGGCATGTCCACATCGAGCAGCGCAATATTGGGCTGGGTTTCCCGCGCCATCACCACCGCTTCATGCCCATCCGAGGCTTCCGCCACGACTTTAATATCAGCAACGGATTCGAGTAAAAACCTCAGGCTCTGCCTGAAAAGACGCTCGTCGTCGGCGATTAAGAGTTTAAGCGGCAAGGCTAAACCATCCTTCGATGACACTGGACGTTAGCGACCCTCTCCTCATTTGACGCTCGGCAAGACGGCTTCTTATAGATTTTTGCGCGGCGAGTGTCAATGAATTCCCTTCGGGGCGAGCACCAGGCAGCTCAGGGCCGCGCGGTCGATCGCCGAGGTGCACATGGAGAGCAGTCCCCCAGCCTGCCAAAGGTTGGTTTGATCGCGGTCATGTGGAGAAAACAAGTGGCCAGATTGACCGGTCGGAATAATGAAGCTTGAATTGTTCGGGTTTCCCAAATCGATGATAAATCTGAGAGACGCTCCAACGGTATGCTGGTAAGGAGTGGAATGGCGGTAAAAACCCATGTTAATCGTGGAGCCATCGCCGGAGGAAGCGAGGGGACCCACGGATAGAGCGGGCCGCAACAACGCGGCACGCCCTAGTGGATGGATGAGTGAGAGAGTGTGGATTCGTCCCCAGTGCCATTGTTTCATCACTGTCCCCAGCTTATTTTCGAGTTCCACCATCGCCTCGCGTAAGGAAAGAGCGACGATATCGCTGCGTGATCGCAACGAGAACCAGGGGGAGTCGGGATTCCGGAGAATTTGATCGATGGGGACGATGCACTGGTTAAAAATTTCCAGGTAGGCGGGAAATAGCTCCTCGCCCAGCTCAGGAAACAGGAGGTTAGCCATGAGCCGGTGATGCAAGACGTGAAAGATCGCTGCCTCAATACTATTTTCGCCACAGTCGCCATCCCAAGCTAGGAGTCGATCAACCGCGATTCTGAGTTTTGGGTCAGTCGTCGGGGTTTGATCCAAATCGGCTCGCAGTGTGCCGAGCAACTCTTTGGCGTGCAGGGAAGTGGTATCCAGCTGCATTTCAGCCATGTCGTCAAGTGTGTGCGTAGGTTTCGTGGCGAGAAGTTCCTGGATGCGCCGCACGCGATGGGGTGGCTCGAAGAAACAGGAAAGATAATAGGGATACGATGCGTCAACGATCTTGTTGTTCGCCGCGGCGATGACCCCGTCGGGCGGGTTGTATATGCGCGGCAGCTCGGCGAAGGGGATAAATCCCTGCCAATCGTTGCTCTCCTCCCAACCTGACAGCGGTAACAGCGACGGTCCGCGCGGACGATTGGGAATTTTCCCGGCGAGGCTGTAGCCGATGTTGCCTCGGCGATCGGCATAAACGAAGTTCAACGCGGGGGCGGTGTGAAAAGATAGGCTTTCTAAGAATTGATTCCAGTCTCGCGCTTGGTTGACGCCATATAGACTTCGAAAGTCTTGGCCCGGCTCATGTGCGGTCCAGCGAACGGACAAGACTTCGCTGGCGCGAACATCGCCGTCAAAATCACTGATCACCGGTCCATGGCGAGTCAAGCGCACGGTTCGTTTGACGGTGCCGCCGCCTCTGATGCGAATCGCTTCGTCGCGCCGCGCCATCGGCCGCCACTCGGCACCGCAAAGATAGCGGTCTGGCTCCAAGCGATGAATCTTCTCACGGTATAGATCGACGTCGTCGCAGACCGCGGCGGTGATTCCCCACGCGATCCAGCGGTTGTGCCCGATATGAATGCAGGGGCTTCCGGGCACGGAGGCGCCCCATGCCTCGTACCCTTCGGCAACTGTCGCGCTCGATTGCGCCCGCAGATGCATCAGGTACCAGATCGGTGGCAGCGTCATGCGCAAATGAGGATCGTTGCAAAGCACGGCGCTCCCCGTGGCTGAACGCTGGGGCGCGATCACCCAACTGTTGCTGCCTTGGCCGGCTGGATGCCGGTCGCTGGATGTCAATGCACCGTTTATGAATCGCCAGATTCCCTGCGCCGCGTCTTTAACCGCGCGCGTGATCGTCGGCCCGTCCTCAGGGTAGAATGGAAACAGAGCGCGAAGTTTTTCCGGTTGACCCTCAAGCCTGGCGGCAATGGCGATCATGTTGAGGCGGGCGAAGAGCGCGG
>ORMF010509169.1_pt1 | contig 20451 bp, 17 predicted proteins | sample 1779871 | NCBI WGS metagenome assembly ORMF01 (sample SAMEA104232316, study PRJEB22302) | groundwater metagenome | biome: forest; feature: aquifer; material: groundwater | place: USA | collected 2011-08-07 | depth 5.4 m | reverse complement strand
GTGCGACGTCACGTTTGTCTGGTCAGGACAGCACTATTCGGACAATCTGAAGGACATCTTCTTCCGCGAGCTGAAAGTGGACCCGCCGAACGTGGAGCTGAACTGCGGGGGCGAGACGGATGCCGAGGTCTCCGCCGCCGTCATCGCCAGACTCTATCCGGTGCTGGAGGAGCTCCGACCCGAGGCGGCGGTGTTCCTGGGAGACACGAACACCGTGATGGGGTGCCTGGCTGCCGCGCAATTGAACATCCCGATCGTCCACATCGAAGGCTGCATGCGCTCGTACGATTGGCGGATGCCGGAGGAGAAGTACCGCACGACCATCGACCATCTGTCGGACGTGATCTACACCTACTTCGACGAGTACAAGCAGCAAGGGGTTGCGGAGGGACTGAACCCGGACAGCATCGTCGTCGTCCAGAATCTCATCGTGGACGTGCTGGAGCACTACTACTTCCGGCGGAAGAGCTACTACGATGCGATGGCGACCCGCGGTTTCTTCTCGGAGCGAGGCCTCGAGCCGAAGGAATACTACCTGATGACCTGCCACCGAAGGGAGAACGTGCATATCCGGTCGTCCCTGGAGAACATCCTGCTGCTGGTCGAGGCGACGGACAGGACGGTCTATTTCCCGGCGAGCTATCGCACGCAAAAACTGCTTCGCGCGTACCAGCTCCCCGTGCCGAAGAACGTGAAGATCGTGGATCCGATCGGGTACGATGAGATGCTGGTGCTCATGGTGAACGCGAGAGGAGTCCTCACCGACTCCGGGACCGTGGTGGAGGAGACCTGCGTCTTGCAGGTGCCGTCCCTCCAGATCCGCAAGTCCACCGAACGCCCCCAGGTCTATGATGTGGGGTCCAGCGTCAAGTTCGATCCCGCCGAGGCATGGCGATACCCGTTCGCGTCCGTTTACGACAAGCTGGAGCGGCTGTACGGGAAGACCTGGGAGCACGGGCTGGGGGACGGGAAGGCGTCTGAGCGGATCGTCGCCGACCTGCTGGGGCGCGTGAGGACGAACGGGTTCCAAATGCACCTGCCGGAGCGGTACCATCTAGACGTGTCGAGGTCGTTCCGGGAGGACGGGTTGTGATGCCGGCGGATTAGCCGGCCTGGGACCGGAGGCGCCTCCGGCGCTCTGATGCGGCCTAATGCGAATCCTCATGATCGTCGAGCGGTTCCATCCCGAGGCCCGATCGGCGGCCCATCTCTTCGGAGAGCTGGCAACCGGTCTGGTCGCCAGCGGGCACCAAGTGAGCGTACTGACGCGGATGCCCTCGGAGTACGTGGCACCGCGGCGTCGGGGCGACCGGGAAGCAGGGATCCCGAGGCGGGAGCTGCTCCAGAGGGTGGAGGTCATCCGGGTGAGGGGCCTGTCGACCTTGAGCCGGTTCGGGACTGTGCGGGCGGTCGGCCAGGCGCTTCTCGGGATTCAATTGGCCGGGGCAGCAATGCGGTGGGGGAGAGCCGATGTCGTTCTCATCTATTCACCGCCGCTGGCGTTGGGGCTAACAGGGTGGTTGTACCAGCGGAGGATGGAGTCGGCCTTCGTCCTCAACTTGCACGACCTCTACCCGCAGACGGTAGTGGACCTGGGCCTCTTGACCAATCGGATTGCCATTTCCCTGGCCGAGGCGCTAGAGCGCTTCGTCTACGCTTCGGCGAGGAAGATCATTGTGCCTGCCCCGGGGAGCCAGCGGGTCCTGATCACAAGGAAGCGTGTACCCGCCCACAAGGTGCATTACGTCCCGAACTGGATCGACACAGAGCACGTCACGCTGGGGCCCAAGGAGAACGCGTTCCGACGGGCCCGAGGATTCTCTGGTCGATTCATCGTGTCCTACGCCGGGGTGATGGGATTCGCGCAAGACCTGACGGCCGTGCTGGATGCGGCACGGAGGTTGGAGGCGAAGAGCGATATCCTCTTCGTCTTGGCCGGGGACGGCGTGTATCAGAGCCGCTGGAGGCAGTTGGGCCGGGATCTGAGGAACGTCTGCTTCCTGCCGATGCTGCCCCGCGAGGAGTACTTTGAGCTCCTGCGGGCATCCGACATCTGTCTGGTACCGCTGTCGCAGGCCCTGCTGTCGCCGGCCATCCCCGGGAAAGTGCAGAGCATCATGGCCGTGGCGCGGCCCATGATAGGCATCGTGAATCCGGCGAGCGACGCGGCTGAGGTTATCGTGAAGAGCGAATCCGGGCTGGTCGTCCCTCCCGGAGACGCGGCCTCCCTCGCGGAGGCTATCGGACGGCTCTATTCGGATCCGGCGCTGTGCGAGGCATTCGGGAAGAACGGGCGAACCTATGCTGCGGAGAACTACTCTCTCAAGAAGTGCCTTGCGTCCTATGAGCTCATCCTCGACGAGGCTGTGCGCGCGAAGCGTCAGGCTGGCTGACACGGGCGCGCTAGCAGTTGAAGAGGAGCAGCGGGAGATCCGAGTGCGACCGGCTGGAGAGTTGGATTCCTGTGCGAAGCGCGCCTTGGATGTCGTGCTGTCCTGCGTAGGGCTGACGCTGTCCTTGCCCCTGTGGCTGCTCATCGCGCTCGGCATAAAACTTGAGGACGGCGGGCCTGTGTTCTATACGCAAGAGCGGGTGGGGAGGGGCGGAAGGCGGTTTAGGAGTTGGAAGTTTCGGACTATGATAGAAGATTCGGACGAGCGCTTCGGACCACTCCAAGCAAGCAAAAAGGATCCAAGGGTAACCTCCGTCGGACGACTCCTTCGAGCGTCCGCGGTGGATGAATTGCCTCAGCTATGGAATATTCTTAAGGGGGACATGAGTCTTGTCGGCCCTCGAGCCCTTCTTCCCGGAGAGATTGAGGTGAAGGGAAACGGGAGGTTGACCCCCATGGAAGAGATCCCTGGATACGAGGAGCGGCACCGGGCTAGGCCTGGCCTTACCGGTCTCGCCCAGGTGTATGCGCCACGGGATCTTCCCCGCAGGCACAAATTCAAGTTCGACCTACTATACATCAAAAAGCAGACCTTCTGGCTGGACCTGAAGCTGATAGGGCTCTCGTTCTGGATTACCCTTCGGGGAAAATGGGAACACCGAGGGCGGAAGTTCTGAGAACGACGGATGAATGTACGAGGGTACGGTCTCAAGTGCGGAATGCGGCCTCCGGCCCAGCCTCCGGCTCGGAGACGCCTCCGGCTCGGAGAGAGGGCCATCCGGCCCGGCGGGAATGCAGAATCAAGACGAGGCTGGCAGGCGAGCAGGCTGGCCAGCTTCTCAATTTCGAATTTCGAATTTGACTGAAGGTCGAAACTGAAGTGCAACAAGAAAGGTACCGGACATCTTTTGGGACCCGGCCGTTTTTTCGCTGTCAAGAGAAAATCCTCCCTGTGAGTGACGCCGAAGCGTCCTGCGATGATTGCCTGTCCCCGTCCCGGAGAGCGCCTCTCCTCGGAATGCTCCTCGCCCCATCGTAGTGGTGCTATTCGGCGTCGGCGCTGCCAGCCGCGCTCAACCGGCCTAGTCCGGGCTGCCGGAGCAGGAGAGGCGCGCCTCTGTCCCTCGCGAGGTCACGCCGGGTGCCTCCACGTAGCAAACTCGCGCTGCCTCTCCCCGGGAAACGGGTGGTTGTCGTGGTCTCCTCTCTGAGCGCCGGAGCGCGTCACGCCCTCCGGCTTGTACCACTTCTCGGGCGCAAGGCTCGCCTGCCCGAACTCCGACCCGCCTGGTTGCCTCTCGGTTCAACGATCTCCGCCTGCCCCTTATCGAGAGGTGGGGCCCCGCGGCGGCCGGCGCGAGCTTTCGGGGAGGCTATCGCCGGCCGCGCCGCAGGGGCTCCGTCCACTCGCGCGGGGTCGTAGGGCTGGCCACTGCGCCACACGCCCCAGACCAGGCGCAAGAGCTTCGCCGCCAACTCGACATTCGCCTTGAGGAACGCGAAGCGATCGCCCTGCCGCTTGGCGATGAGGACCTCGCGCCGGGCGCGCCAGCAGGGCGTGCGGGCCGCGCCGAGGGCCGCTTGGTAGAGCGCCCACCGGAGGAGCGGCCGACCACAGCGCGAGATCCGCCCCGTCCCCGCCCACTGGCCGGAGGCCACCCGCTGGATGTCCAGCCCCGCCAGCTTCCGGAGCTGGCCGAAGTGGGTGTACCAGGCGATGTCCCCGAGCTCCGCGAGGAGGATCGCCCCGAGGGTCGGGCCGATCCCGGGGATCGTGCGGAGGAGGGTGTACGCCGGGAGCGGCTGCGCGACGCGCACCAGCTCCGCCTCGATCGTCGCGAGGCGCGCCTGGACGGCCGTGAGGCGCGCGACGAGGTCGGTGCACTCGCCGGCGAGGCCGGGCGGGAGCGGGCCAGCCGGGGCGCCTCCCTCCCCGCCGGGATCCGCCGTCCGCGGGCGCCCCCGGCGCCGGGGGGTCTCGGCCGGGACCGGGCAGAGTCGCCGCAGGGGCGCCGGGAGCACCGCGAGGAGCGCGGGGGGCACCGCGTCCCCGGCCGGGCCGAGCCGCGGGAGGAGGGTGTTCCGGAAGCGGGCCTTGCACGCCCCCAGCTCCACCCGCGCAGCGCGGAGCAGGCGCACGAGGCGCCGGAGGGTGGCGATCCGCTCATCGGGGAGCGAGTAGAAGAGGACCACCCCCCGCTCGAGGAGATCACAGAGATTGTGGGCGTCCTTCGGATCGCTCTTCCCCCAGGTCCCATCCAGCGTCCGCCGGTTGTGGTGGGCGACCTGGTTCGCGACGAGGACGACATCGACCCCGTGGGCCTCCAGGAACTGGGCCAGGGCCTCGTGGTAGGTGCCCGTCGGTTCCACGGCGCAGACGATCTCCGTGACGCCGGTCTCGGCCTGGCGCTGCTGCAGGTGCCTCCAGAGTCGTTCGAAGTCGGCCCCGGTGTTGGCGACGTCGAAGCGCTGCTCCAGGATCCGCGTATGGGCGAGGCGGACCTGGGCCACGTGCTGCCGCTTCGCGATGTCGATCCCCACGCGGAGGCGATCGCGTCTGGTCCGGAGATCCGCCTTCAGCTCCCGAAAGGCGCTTGATTCGGATTGCATTTGACCGGATGATAGGCATGGGGTTTCTCCTTCGGTTAGGGCCGCGGTTGACGTGTGGCGCACGCGACCCTGGTTCTACCGAAGAGAAGCCCCTTTTGGAAGCTGCCATTTTCCCCAGAAGGGGATCATGATGTGGGAGACTACCCTCGATCTTCTTCTCCGTGGGAGAAATACTACGTAGCTGCCTGATTTCTCAGGGGAGCGTTCTAGATTCTTCGGGGGCGGGGTTTGACCAGGAGCAATGTGAAGCCGTATCCGCTGGTGGATGATCTCCTCCGCCCCATCCTACGGGTGGCCATGCCCCGCGCCGCACGCGTCTATGCCCCCCGGGGGACGGCGCACGCAGCGGCCCGGTGCGATAGCCGGGAGTTCTGCTTCACCACCCTGGAGGACTTCGAACTGCTCCTCGCCCTCCTGCGGGAGATGATCCGGACCTATGACGTCACGCTGTACGCCTATACGCTGATGTCCAATCACATCCACCTGCTGCTCCGGGCGCCCAAGCTGGACGCCCTTGGGCGGCCCCTGCGCTGGTTCATGACCGAGGCCGCCAAGGCATTTCACAGGATCCGGAAGCGCCGGGGCCACTTCTGGGAGGGGCGCTACCGGGCCTGCCTTGTGGAGGACGACCGGTACGCCCTCGGCGCGCTCCGGTATCTGGATCGGAACCCCCCGCCGGCCGGCCTCCTCGCGGATCCTGCCACGTATCCAGGGAGCGCTCGCTTTCGATCGAATCTTCAGATCATGCTTAAGACCCTCAAGACACATCTATTTGACCGCTTCAGTTCCGAGGCCTACGTACGTGGAACCTGCAAATAGATCCGCAGGGGGAGGGTGAAGAGGATGAAGCTCCATTCTCCGGTACCAGCAGGGGGAGCGGCTGGAGAAGTCCCCGCAACGCTCATGCGAAGCATGTATGTGATGATGTTGAGAATCCGTCTCTTTGAAGAGCGGGTCGCGGATCTCGTTGAGGCGGGTGAGATCAAGACACCGTGTCACCTCTATATTGGGCAGGAGGCGATTGCGGTGGGGGTCTGTGCCGCCCTGGGCACGGATGACTATGTGTGGGGTGGACATCGATCCCACGGGCACTACCTGGCGAAGGGCGGGGACCTCCGCGCCATGATGGCCGAGCTGTACGGCAAGATAACCGGCTGCGCGCGAGGCCGCGGCGGCTCCATGCATCTGGTGGCGCCGGAGGTGGGCATCCTGGGCACGGTGCCGCTGGTAGCCGCCACCATCCCCCTGACCGTCGGGTCGGGTCTCGCGTCGAAACTGCGGGGAGACGGGCGAGTCTCGGTCTCCTTCTTCGGCGACGGGGCGACGGATGAGGGCCACTTTCATGAATCGGCGCACTTGGCGGCGCTCTATCGACTGCCGGTCTTCTTTGTTTGTGAGAACAATTTCTACTCGAGCCACATGCACCTTCTTGAACACCGCGCCGAAGACAATATCTACAAGGCCGGTGAGGTACATGGGATTCCTGGTATCCGTCTCGACGGGAACGACGTAGAAGCGATTTACCGAGCTAGCGTTGAGGCGGTCACTCGAGCTCGCAACGGGAATGGTCCTACACTACTAGAGTGTCGTACCTACCGTTGGCGGGGGCATGTGGGACCGGCTTGGGATCTGGATGTGGGCGTGAAGCGGAAGGACGAATTGGAGGGATGGTTACCGAAGGATCCGGTAGCCCGTGCGCGTACCCGCCTGATGGAGATGGGGGTACCACCACAAGATCTGGAACGGCTGGAGCAAGGGATCCGCGAGGAGGTGGAGGAGGCGGTGGTTCTGGCTCAACAGTCACCTTATCCGGACGAGAGTGAATTATTGGCACACATCTATTGGGCGAGAGGGGGGGGCCAATGACAATACGTTCATTGAGCTATGCGGAGGCCATTCGAGAGGCCCACGCACAACTGCTCGCCACGGACCCACGCGTGTTTCTGATGGGACAGGGAGTATGGAGTCCTTGGTATGCGGGCACCACCCTGCAGGATCTGGAAAAGGAATTCGGTCGTCATCGGGTGATAGACTCTCCCGTATCCGAGAATGCGACAACTGGTGCAGCCATTGGGGCGGCTATTGCTGGGATGCGGCCGATCGTTTTTCATCCCCGAATGGATTTCATGCTCCTTGCTGTGGACCCAATCGTCAACCAAGCCGCGAATTGGTCTTACATGTTTGCAGGGCGAGTTGGCGTCCCGATTGTCGTTCGGTCGGTAATCAACCGAGGTGGCGAGCAAGGGGCTCAGCACTCTCAGTCGCTTCAGGCGTTTTTCATGCATGTTCCTGGCTTAAAAGTAGTGATGCCAAGCACCCCATACGATGCCAAGGGGCTCCTGATTGCTGCAGTGAACGACGGCAACCCGGTAATGTATATTGACGACCGATGGTTGTATGCCGAGACCGCGGAAGTTCCGGAGGAGATGTACTCCGTGCCGATCGGTCAAGGCATCGTACGTCGAGAGGGACGAGATGTGACAATCGTTGCGACATCATACATGATGAAGCAGGCATCCAAGGCAGCGGAAGCACTGGCGGAACGAGGTGTCGATTCTGAAGTGATTGACCTGCGCTCGATCAAGCCATGGGATCAAGACTTGGTTTTTGCTTCGGTGAGAAAGACCGGAAGATTGGTCGTGGCTGACGGTGCGTGGAGGACCTGCGGTATGGCTGCCGAGGTTGCGGCGACCGTCGCAGGTGGGGCTTTTCGCTATTTAAAGGCGCCTATCGCGCGGGTTACGCTTCCGGATGCCCCTGCACCGTCGAGTCGCATGCTCGAGCAGGTGTACTATCCCGACGCTCAGGCTATCATCGCTGCTGTAGAGAAATTGCTTGTGGGGTGAGAAAGGAGATCGCATGGGCTACAAGGTGCCCTTTGTTGACCCCCGCAGACACTTCCAAGAGCTGAAGCCGAAGATTGACGCGGCGATCACGGACTGTCTTTCCAGGGGGGACCTGATCTATCGGCAGCAGTTACGGGAGTTCGAAGAGAAGCTGGCGTGTTTTGTCGGGGTCCGGCATGCGGTCGGGATGAACAGTGGGTACCATGCGCTGCATTTCGCCCTATTGGGCGCCGGTGTCGGGTCGGGAGACGAGGTGATCACCGTAGCGCACACCTTTGTGGCGACGGTCTAGGCGATTATCCACTGCGGGGCAACGCCGGTCCTCGTGGACGTGGGACCTGACTACAACATGCTTCCTGAGCAGGTGGAGCGCGCGATCACCGCAAAGACGAAGGCCCTCCTTCCTGTCCACCTGAACGGGCGCCTGTGCAATATGGATCGGGTCATGGCGATCGCAGAACGGCATGGGCTTCTCGTGATCGAGGATGCCGCCCAGGCCCTGGGGGCGACGTTGAAGGGGCGGAAAGCCGGGAGCTTTGGCGCAGCGGGATGCTTCAGCTTTGATTAATCATATCTTGCCGTACCGGCGATGGATCATCGTCATGCTTCACGCGAGCCTGGTGGCGGCGGGGTACTGGCTCGCTTATCTCCTCCGGTTCGAGTTCCCCCTGTCCCCTGCCGATTGGCGGCAATTCCTAGTGACCCTGCCTCTGATCCTCCTCGTCCGGCTAACGGTTTTCGCCTGGCTCCACCTTTACGAGGGGCTCTGGCGATACGTCAGCATGCGGGATATCCTCTCAATCCTGAAGGCCGTGACGCTCAGCTCTGTCGTGTTCGCCGTTGCCGTGCTGGGGTTGATCAACCCGAATTTCCCGTGGCCGATTTTTCCGATCGACTGGGGAGTTTGTCTCTTGTTGGTGGGAGGGACGCGCCTGGCGCTGCGGGCTGCATGGGAATGGCGAGCACGGAGTCGCAATGGTGGCGAGCGGCGGGCGCTGATCATCGGAGCCGGCGACGCGGGGGAGCTACTGATCCGCGAGATCGGGCGGAACCCAGGCTTGAATTACCACATCGTCGGCTTCGTGGATGATGATCCCAGCAAGCAGGGGAGGCGCATCCACGGAATCGAGGTAGTGGGGACGATTGATCAGCTTCCAGACCTGTGCCTGTCCCGGGAAGTTCAGGAGCTGCTCATCGCTATCCCGTCCGCGACGGGGGCGGAGATGCGGCGGATCATCGGCGCCTGTCGGGCTGCTAGGATAGAGTACAGGACCGTCCCGAGCCTCGCGGAGCTCATGGAAGGGCCCCTCACGGTTTCGAAGGTGCGCCGGGTAGATATCAGCGATCTCCTCCGCCGTGAGCCGGTGAAGATAGACCACACGAACGTGGAAAGCTTTGTCCAGGGAAAGAGGGTCCTCGTGACCGGCGCGGGCGGGTCGATCGGTTCCGAGTTGTGCCGACAGCTCGCGCGTTTCGGGCCTGAGAAGATCGTCCTCGTGGAGCGGGCCGAGAACAATCTGTTCTTCGTTGAGATGGAATTGCGGGAAAAATTTCCCCAGGTTCCCCTGTGTCCTGTGATTGGAGACGTGACGGACGAAAGACGGATGGCGACCATCTTTAGCGAACACAAACCGCAGGTCGTTTTCCACGCTGCAGCCCATAAACATGTACCACTAATGGAGCAGAACAAAGGGGAGGCGGTCAAGAACAATGTCCTCGGAACCATGGTGGTGGCCAACGCGGCCGAGCGCATCGGGGTGGAGGACTTCGTTCTGATCTCCACAGACAAGGCGGTCCGCCCGAGCAGCGTCATGGGGGCCACCAAGCGCCTTACGGAAATGTATGTTCAGGCTCTCAACGCCCAGGCCAAGACCCGCTTCCTCACGGTCCGCTTCGGGAATGTTCTGGGGAGCGAGGGGAGCGTCCTCCAGGTCTTCCAGCGGCAGATCGAGGCAGGTGGACCCCTGACGATCACCCACCCGGACATGCGGCGTTACTTCATGACCATTCCCGAGGCCTGCCAGCTCGTCCTCCAGGCGGCGACCCAAGGGGAGGGCGGGCAGATCTTCGTGCTAGACATGGGCGAGCCGGTGCGAATTGTGGACTTGGCCAGGGACCTCATCGTGCTCTCCGGCCTGGATCCAGAAAGGGATATCGAAATCAAGTTCACCGAGCCGCGGCCCGGGGAGAAGCTCTTCGAGGAACTCCTGAACCCCGAGACCCGGATCCTACCGACGGTGCACGAGAAGATCCTGGTGGTGGAGACGGATCCGCTGGAGTACGGGTCACTCCACGTAGGCATACTGGAGCTTCTGAAGTACGCGGGGGCTGGGGAGGAGCCATTGCTACTGGCAAAGCTCAGGGCCTTGGTTCCGGACTTCGAGAACGGAGTGACCTCGGGCCCCCGCCAGCCGGAAAAGGCCCACCGGATCCTCCTGGTGGAGGACGACCCGTACACTCGGATGACGTTGAAGCGCATCTTGGAAAGCCGCTACCAGGTGTTTGAGGCCGCGAGTCGTCACGAGGCGAATCAGCGGCTGGGGGAGTGTGTCCCTGATTTGGTGATCTTGGATTTCCACCTCCCTCGGACGAATGTCCGCAGGCTCTGCACCCAACTCAAGCAAGCGAAGGGCGACCGGGCTCTGCCGATCCTCGTCCTGGTGGATTCGGCCGACTCGGTGAGCCTAGCCGACGTCCTGACCTTTGGTGCTGATGACCGGATCTACAAGCCTATTCCCGTGAACATCCTTGAGAGCCGCGTGGAGAGCCTTCTCAGGCAGCACGGGATGAGACACGCTCCTCCCCCCACTTCGATGGCGCCATAATGCTGAGCCGGCGTATGCGTATGTTTGGAGCGGTAGGGATCGAAGGGGCCTGAAGAATACAGTTCTGATGAGGGGCGGGGCAGTTTTCCCCACGGGCCGATGATTGGCGTCACCACGACGCTGCCCTCCGGCGGGTAGGAGCTTGCGGTCACCCCACAGGCACCCTAAGCAAACCGCGAGGATCACCGCATCCGGGATTGGCCCCCGCGTCGAATATGGCTACGAGGAAGATTCTCATGCGATGTGCACTCAGCCTCCGGCTTTGGGGCTCGCCGGCGTCCTGCTTTTTCTTGCTGCGGCCCTCACCCCATTGCCAAATCTCCTGGCCCAAATGGGTAGCGTTTCTCCTCGCCTCGAGCCGGCGCATGCAATCGTGGTGCTCGGGGGCGGCCTCCAGCCAGACGGGCTGCTGAGCGATCTCTCCCTGCGTCGCGCCCTCCAAGGGATCGTCCTTCACCGAGAGGAGCTGGCGCCACTCCTTGTATTGCTCGGCGAGGCACGCGGTCAGGGGCCGGCGGAGGCTCGCGTTCGTGCTGAGCTCGCCCGCCAATTTGGACTCTCGCCTCAGGTGATCCCGACAGAGGCCGGGGCGCGGACGACACGGGAGGAGGCGGCCCGCATCCGAGCGCTCCTCCGTCCCCTGGGCGTGAGGCGAATCCTGCTCGTGACTGACTCGCAGCACATGACACGTGCCCAGGCACTGTTCGAGCGGGCCGGGTTTGAGGTGCTGCCGGCGCCTGCGGACGATTTCTCCAGTGCTGCTGTGGCGCCGGAGGAACGCCTGCGGCTCGTGCGGCGGATCGCGCAGGAGTTCGTCGCGCCCCTCTATTACAGGATGGCCGGATACCTGTGAGAGCATGAAGGGGCAGGCATGGAGCAGGTTTTTCTTCCAATCCTGATCGGCTGCACCTTGGCGGCTGCCTATCTGGTTGGGGCCAAGGGATCCCGGCTTTCGGGGAGGGCCTTGAGTAGGGCGGTCGGAAGAATGCTCGAGTGCGTCGGGCTGACGACTGTCTTCCTCGCTGTCAACGTTACGGCAGGCATGGCCGTCATCCTGGGGGCGCCTCCTTGCGTGGAAGCTCGTGTCACTCTATCTCGTCGCAGACCCCACAATCTTGGGGTTCTCCCTTGTTCAAGCTATCACTTTCCAGTGGTGGCAGGAACTCTCGACACGGTCGCCACGGTGAGGGGGAAGTGGGAACATCGGGGGAAGAAATTCTAACTCAAATGCGGATTGCGGAATTCGGAATGCGGAATCGTCCGAAATGCGGAGTGCGGAATGCGGCCGAGAGGCTAGAACCGTGAGCCGCGAACCGGGGCGAAGAATATGGATGGAAGGTGGCGACTTGCTGAAATCGGCTGATAGAAGTACTATGGCGATAGGGTCGTGAGGCGTACGACGTGGCGTTTTCCTTGGGGGCCCCGGTTTGCAGAGGTTGCCAAGCGATAGAGGGGATGTGTTATGGCTGTGCAGGTGCTCAGACGGGTGTTTACGGTTGATGAGTATCATCGGATGGCGGAGGCTCACATCTTTGGAGAAGATGATCGGGTGGAGCTTATTGAAGGAGAGATCGTACAGATGACTCCGGTCGGGAGTCGTCACGCTGCGTGTGTCAAGCGCCTGATTCGGCTTCTCGATCGGGGAGCGGGGGAGCGCGCCATCGTCGGCGCCCAGGACCCAATTCGGCTGGGGACACATTCCGAGCCGCAGCCCGACCTGGCGCTGCTGCGCCCCCGCGCTGACTTCTACGCCTCCGCACACCCTGGGCCGGATGATGTGATCCTGGTTATAGAGGTGGCCGAGACATCCGCAGAGTATGACCGCGGCATCAAGGTACCCCTCTATGGTCAGGCCGGAATCCCCGAGGCGTGGCTGGTTGACCTGGCAGGGGATTGCGTCGAAGTCTTTCGGACACCTGCGCCGCAGGGATACCGGGAGGTTCAGCGAGTCCAGCGAGGTCAATCCTTGTCGCCGCAGGTATTTCCCGATGTCGAGTTCACTGTGGATGGGGTCATTGGATAGTCTTTGGGTGCTGGAAGGCTGGAATGCGAGCAAGCTGCAAGGCGGGAAGGCTGGAAGGCAATCAAGCTGGCATCTAGCAGGCTGGAAGGCCTAACAGGATGCTGAAAAACTCGTTCGAGTAGTGGGCGAAAGCCCCACAAACGCCTATCCGTCAGAATGCAGATTGGAAGCTCCAACACGAGCCGATCGTGAATCCTGAGCCTCCAGAGCGGTTCTGCGAACCATTCGTGGGTTCAGCTGCGGTACTGCTGAGGCCCTCGGGGACGACCCCCGAAAATAGTTTTTCAGCAACCTGCTAAACTGCCAAGGGTGTACGAATGTACGAGGGTACGAAAGTACGTTCTGAATCAGGAATGCGGAATACGGATTGCGGAATGATCGCTCATTTCGGATTTCGGATTGCGGATTTCGAATTGACCACTCTCGGATTTCGAATTTGGTGATGAGCTGGTCGGGGGGTACATTCGTACCTTCGTACTTTCGTACGCTGTGTGCTGGCATTGGCATCCTAGCCTTCGAGCGTCCCAGCAGTTGAAGAGAGGTGTGAGTTATGAGTCCCGAGACGAGAGAAGAGTGGCAAGACCATGAAGTGAACCTGCTGGATTACTGGCGGGTGCTGAAAAAGCGCGGCCGCATAATCCTGGGACTCACCCTTGTCTCGGTGTTCACGGCGGGGTTCTACAGCTACTTCATCATGACGAAGATCTATGAGTCCAGGGTGACGATCCTGGCCCCCAAGGAGTCCGGGGGCGGAGGGGCAGGACTGGCGGCTGCCCTCGCGGCGTCGGGAGCTGGGCAGGTTCTCGGAAACATACTGCCCCCCACTGGAAGCAATCGGGATGTCTTCGTCGCGATCCTGAAAAGCCGGACGATGACTCAGGGCCTCGTGGAGCGATTTAGCCTGAAGGAGTACTACAAGGCCAAATACACCGAGGACGCCATCAAGGGGCTTCAAGGCGCGACGGACATCAAGGTGTCCAAGGAAGGCGCGATATCTGTCAACGTGGAAGACAAGGATCCAAAACTTGCGGCCGACATTGCGAATGCGTATGTCACAAATCTGGATCGGCTGTTCGCCAAGCTGGGGACGACCGACGCCGGCCGGCAGCGGGCCTTTATTGCGGAGCGGCTGGACAAGACGGAGAAGGCCCTGCGCCAAGGCGAAGAGGCTCTTCGACGCTTTCAGGAAAACAACAAGGCCATTGTCATGCAGGAGCAGGCAAAAGGCGCCATCGAGGAAGCCGGAAAGCTCAAGGGACAGATTGTGGTGGCAGAGGCGCAGCTCGAATTCATGCGAAGCTTTTCCACGGAGAACAACCCGCAGGTGCTAGCCCAGAAGCGACAGCTAGAGGAGTTGAAACGGCAGTTGGCTCAAATGCAGTACGGCCAGGGCATGGAACTTCCCCCTGAAAGCCCGAATCCTGGGCAGCGCAGAAGAGAGTTCCAGGTTCCATTCACGAAAGTGCCAGAGGTAGGGATGGAACTAATCCGATTGATGCGCGAGGTCAAGGTTCAGGAGACCGTATTTAGCTTGCTGACAGCACAGTACGAGCAGGCGAAGATCAGCGAGGCACGGGATACGCCCAGTGTCCAGGTTCTCGATAGGGCAGTCCCGGCCGAGCGCAAGTCGAAGCCGTCCGTTAGGTTAAACATGGCGATCGCGGGAGCACTCTCGCTGTTCCTGGGGATGTTTCTGGCGTTTTTCCTCGAATATCTGGAACGGGTTCGGAAGCAGGAAGCTCCATCCGCTGGCTAGCATGCTCGGAAGCCGGCAGGCGGGCAGGCAGCGTACATTCGCACGTTCGTACTCTCGAACGATGTCTGCGAGAAAGGCGTACGAAGGTACGAGAGTACGAATGGACGGCGGGAGGCACGGGGTGTACGCATGTACGAGGGTACGAAGAGATATAGGGGGCGGGCCGTACACTCGTACTTTCGTCCACTCGTACGGTGTTGGGGGATGGAGATAGACTGATTTGAGGATCTGCACAGTTGGCAGGACTAGACTCCATGGAAGTTGAGTGTGTCCGCTGGTCTTCCTGTTCGGTCAGGGTACATTCGTACCCTCGTACTTTCGTACGGAGGTAAACCGAGGCTTTGGAGCAGACGGATCCTCCTGGGGAGTTGACTGATGTGGATTAGCCGAGTGAAGCGAGTGAGAGCGTGGCTGGTGCTCGTGTTAGCGGTCATGATCGGGTTTCCAGTACCTGTGATGGCACAAATGCCCGGAGGGCAGAGCCTCACGGGTCCGGAGCAGGCGGGGCAGATCGGACAACTGGGACAACCGGGGCAACCGGCGACGCCCCGTGTCATCCGGGAGCTGTCGGCCTTTCCGATCATCACGATCGTAGAGCCCCGGAACGGCACCATCGTGACTCGGGAGGATCAGGGGATTAGCATCATCTTCCGCGATCCTCGGGATGAGTTGGACCTCAACAGCTTTCAGGTGACGGTCAACGGTATTGACCGGACTCAACAGTTCCAGGTGACTCCGAGCGGGGCAACCTGGCGACCCACGGCCACTCGAGGATCCGAGGCAACCCAGGGAGCCGTCCAGGAACGTCAGTTGCAACGTCTGAACAGAGAAGTGGAGGCAGGTGGAGCCGGCAGCCTGGAACTCCAGCCGGTTCTGGCGGAGGGGCAGAACACGATCGTGGCCAGCATCAAGAACCTGGCTGGAAACCCGGCCACGACCTCCGCCGCCTTTGTCCTGGACACCTCGACAATCTTGGCGACGCGAGCAGTTCCGCGCTCCCCCCTGGAAAGAGGCTTCCTGCAGGCGCCCTCCCTGCCGTTTACTGAGAGCGCCCGGCGTGGAGCGCCGACGGCTCCGTTTATCTCCCGGGAGCTGTTTCAATTCGGCTATGAGACCTTTCGGAGCCTCTTGCCGTCGCTGGCTCCCGCGATGAATTTGCCGGTCAGTCCGGACTACATGCTGGGTCCCGGGGATAGCCTGATCCTGTATGTGTGGAACATCCCCGGCACGGCCCTGTTCGACTCTGTCCTCTTACTGGTTGACCGTACCGGTGCAGTCTTCGTGCCCCGGGTCGGGTCGGTGCCAGTTCAGGGCCTCACCCTGGCTCAGGCGCAGGAGGTGATGCGGACTCGGCTGGCCCGCTATTACTCTGGCTTTGAATTACGCTTAGCCCTGGGCGAACTTCGCGCCATCGGGGTCTACGTCCTGGGCGAGGTGGCACGACCCGGAACCTACACCATCAGTCCGTTCTCCACGGTTCTTGACGCCCTGTTCATAGCCGGGGGCCCCAGTAAGATGGGATCCCTTCGATCGATCCGCATCACGCGAAACAGTCGCACGTTGGAGGAGGTGGACCTGTATGACTTCCTCCTTCGGGGCGAGCGGAACTTCGGTCCGCCGCTCCAGGCCGGTGAGACAATCTTCGTCCCGTCCATCGGGCCCGTCGCGGCTATTACGGGAGAAGTGAAGCGGTCCGCCATCTACGAGTTACGGCCCGGGACGTCTGTCGGAGCCCTGATTGCCATGGCGGGTGGTCCCCTGCCGACGGCGCGGCTCGATCGAGTCCAGGTGGAGAGGATTCAAGGGGCTGCCGGGAAGGTGATCCTCGATGTCTCCTTCGGTGCGAAACAGGGCGGGGGGGAATCCGAGCTGCTTCGGGACGGTGACCTGGTGACTGTTTTTCCCGCACAGGATCGGTTGAACAACACGGTGACGCTGGAGGGATTCGTCCGGGCACCGGGCCAGTATGAGTGGAAGCCCGGCATGCATCTGAGTGACGTCCTCAAACCGGATGCCCTCTTTCCAGAATCGTATCGGGATCGGGTGGAGATCGTCCGTGTCCGCCCTGACTTTTCGCGGGAGGTTCTGACCGTTGACCTGCGAGAGCTTTGGGCCTCGAACCCGGGACCGAATCCCGCGCGGGACATCGTTCTACAGCCGCTGGACAGGATCAGCGTCCAATCGGAAGTGGTCGGACCGGCAACGGTCACCCTGAGCGGCGAAATGAAACGGCCAGGGACATATGCGATCACCAAGGGGGAGCGGCTGAGTTCAGTCATCCGGCGGGCCGGGGAGTTCACCGACAAGGCCTACCCCAAGGCCGCGGTATTCACCCGCGAATCCGTGCGCAAGAAAGAGAAGACGCAGCTCGAAGCGTTTGTCCGGGAACAGGAGCAGCGGCTTTTCGCCGAAACCAGTGCCCTGGTGGCGGGGGGAGAGCAGGCCGGCCCCCTGCGGGAGTCCCTGCTCCAGCGTCAGGCACTCTTGCGCTTGACAGCGCAACGTGCTGTCCTGGGCCGAGTCGTCTTGCGCGTGGGCGACATCGAACAGCTCGAGGGAAGCGAATCGGATATTCCCCTGGAGGATGGGGACACGCTGTCTGTCCCCATGCGACCCTCGACGGTGATGGTGCTCGGGGCCGTTCGGAACCAGACAGCGGTCCTTTACCAGCCAGGGGCCCCTGCAGAGTACTACGTCGAGAAAGCTGGCGGCCTGAGCAAGGACGCCGAGAAGGGCGAGACCTACATCCTAAAGGCCGACGGGTCAGCGATCCAAGGCTATACGAAGGTTCGGGAAATGGAGCCGGGCGATGCCATCCTGGCTCCATCCACAGTGGAGCCCAAGTACAGGCCGCTTCCGCTTTGGCGAGACGTTGCTACCATCATCGGGCAGTTTGGTCTGACGATCGCGAGTATGGTGACGATCTTCAGGTAACCCTATGGGAAGCGCGGCGAGTCCCCTGAGGGAACTCCACGGGCTTAGACATCTGGATAGGCAGGCTGACTGGGATTGGTGGTCAAGCACGTAGAAGTTGCCTAGACAACCCTGGCATCGGCGGACTATAATCCGCCGATTGCTTTTTTGGAAACCTGGGGAATCGGGTAAGGAGAGAGGCGTACGAAGGTACGAAGGAACAGCTCGAATGCGGAATGCGAAATGCGGAATGGACGTCATGTGCGAAGGCGTACGAAAGTCCGAAGGTACAAAGGTGGACCAAGACCGGAGGAGTATCGTAGCGTACGCTCGTACATTCGTACACTCGTACCGTTTCTGTGGATGACCACGCATGAAAACTGAAGCTGGGATGTCGAGGCGCGAGGGGGCGGAATCGCCGGGGCCGGTGGTCTCAGTCGTCATCCCCGTGTACAACGAGGAGGTGAACCTGGAACCGCTGTGGGAGCGGCTCCAGAGCGTTCTAGACGACCTGGTCCGGCCCTACGAGGTGATCTTCGTGGATGACGGGAGCCGGGATCGGTCCCTGGAGATCCTGTGCTGCCTCCAGGAGAAGCACGGCGTCGTCCGGGTGATCCAGCTCAACCGGAACTACGGTCAGCACGCGGCCGTGTTCGCCGGGCTGGACCACGCCCGCGGGGACGTGATCGTGACGCTGGACGCGGACCTCCAGAACCCGCCCGAAGAGATCCCACGGCTCCTGGACAAGATCGGCGAGGGCCACGACGTGGTCGGCGGGTGGCGGCAGAACCGCCGCGATCACCTGGTGCGGCGGCTGCTTTCCTGGGGCGTGAACAAGGTGACCTCCAAGGTGGTGGGGGTCGAGATGCGGGACTACGGCTGCATGCTCCGCGCCTACCGGCGAGAGGTCGTGGAGGTCCTGCGAGGCTGCAGCGAAGTCTCCAGCTTCATCCCCGCCCTCGCCAACAGCTTTGCGGGATCGCCCACCGAGATCCCGGTCGCCCATGACCGGCGGATCAATGGCCGGTCCAAGTACAACCCCTTCCGCCTGATCCGGCTCAACTTCGACCTCATGACGGGCTTCTCGCTCCTCCCCATCCAGATCGTGAGCCTGGCGGGAATCGGGATCGCCGTCCTGGGTCTGGGCTTCGGCGGATTCCTCATGCTTCGCCGCCTGCTGATGGGGCCGGAGTCGGAAGGGGTATTTACGCTCTTCGCCATCCTCTTCTTCTTTGTGGGCATCCAGATCCTCGCCCTGGGCCTCATCGGCGAATACATCGGCCGGATCTATACGGAGGTGCGGCGGAGGCCACGGTACGTGATTCAAAGGATCTATGAGGCGAATGCGGAATGAATAAGGATCCAAAAGCGTACGAATGCGAATAGGCTGAAGAGGCAGGAAAAGATACACAGGGTGAAATTGGGCGGGGCTGTAATGAACGCCAAGGCTGGGGCGGAGAGGCCGGACCGGAACATCAATCTAGATGGTGCGCGCAGGAACGTCTGCGGGAGCCAACTATCGTTCCGCGTGTCGGGCTCAGTCGAAGGCTGACTTCATCGCCAAGATGGGCATCGTCGAAGAGGAGCTGGACGAAACCCTCTACTGGCTTGAGGTCTCACAGGAGGCGGGATTCCTTCCTCAAATGGAAGTGAATGGTGTCATGGGAGAGGGTAGGGAGCTTCTGGCAATCGCCGTATCTTCCATCAGGACTGCTAAGCATCGATCATGAGGCAAGACATGCAGATTTGCCGCGCTCAGATGCCCTTGCCGTCTGCCCCCTCTGAACGATCGGCTTGAGGTTGGTGAATTCCGCAATTCGCATTCCGCATTCCGCATTTGGCCGATGAGTCGCAAGGAAGCGAACCCAGCGAAGAGCGACCTTCCTCGGACTATAGTTTTCGGTTACCATGACTTCGGCGTGGCGTGCCTCCAGGAGTTGCTGGACCAGCGGGTGAACGTCGTGGCGGTGGTGAGCCATCGCGACGACCCGGGGGAGACGATCTGGTTCGGGTCGGTGGCGGACCTGGCGGCCGCCCACGGGATCCCCGTGATGACCCCGGAGGACCCGAATGCGCCCGCATGTGTGGAAGCGGTGCGATGCCTCCGGCCTGATCTGATCTTCTCGTTCTACTATCGCCGCCTCCTCTCCCCGGCCATCCTGGCCCTCCCCTCGCTCGGGGCCATCAACCTGCATGGCTCCCTGCTCCCGAAATACCGGGGGCGGGCACCGCTGAATTGGGTGCTGGTGCACGGGGAGCGCATGACGGGCGTCACCCTGCATTACATGGACGCCAGGGCGGATCACGGGGACATCATCGCTCAGAAGGCGGTGCCCATTGCGGTCGAGGATACGGCCCTCACCCTGTCGCGAAAACTCACGGCGGCGGCCCGCGCCCTCCTGGCGGAGACGTATCCCCTGATCGTGACGGGTCGGGCGCCGCGGATCCCTCAGGACCATTCGGCGGCCACCATCTTCGGGCGCCGGACGGCGGCTGACGGCCTGATCGAGTGGTCCCGTCCCGCTTGGGAGATTTACAACCTGATCCGCGCGGTCACCCGGCCCTTCCCGGGGGCCTTCACGTTCTGGGCGGACCGGCGGATCTTTCTGTGGTCCGCGCGGCCGCCCGGGAGCCGGTCCTCCCCCGCACCAGCGGGGACCGTCCTGGGGACCGGAGAGGGCGGGACGCTGGAGGTGGCGACAGGGGACGGGGTCCTGGAGGTGCTCCGGCTGCAGGTAGACGGGGGACCGGAGACGGATGGGGCCAATTTTTTTGCTACGACGGTAAAGAGCTTGCGCGCTCCTCAACCGAGGTTCGGCTAAGAGCGTACGAAGGTACGAATGTACGAGGGTACGAAGGTACCTCTCAAATGCGGAATGCGAAGTGCGGAATGCGGAATGAATGTGAAAAGCATACGAATGTACGAGGGTACGAATGTACTCAATCGATAGAATTCCGCATTTCGCATTCAGAATTTCGCATTCGAGCGAAATCAGCGGGAGCGGAAAGGAGAGGCCATTGAAGGTCCTGATCACGGGCGGGGCGGGGTTCCTGGGCTCGCACCTGACCGACGCGCTCCTGGCCCG
>ORMF010222811.1_pt1 | contig 20455 bp, 16 predicted proteins | sample 1779871 | NCBI WGS metagenome assembly ORMF01 (sample SAMEA104232316, study PRJEB22302) | groundwater metagenome | biome: forest; feature: aquifer; material: groundwater | place: USA | collected 2011-08-07 | depth 5.4 m | reverse complement strand
CCCCCCCCCCCGGCCCGGGCGGAAAGCACACGCGGGGGGCGGGGGGTCTGCCCCCCGCTGGCTCGACTCTGCACTGCGCACGCACGTCTTGCGCCAGATGGATGCCGCCGGCCTGGGGCGGGAGGACGCGTGGGCGCCGGGCGGGGTCGAGCCGCTGCCTAGGTCTCAGGTCGCGCGCATCGAGGCGGACGACGCAAGGCCGTCGCCGGCGGTTGCGCGCATCCTCGATCGCGTCGCGGCAGAGGAAAGGCTGGAGGAGCCCGACATCGTGGCGCTGTTCGAGGCGCGCGGAGCGGATTTCTCCGCCGTGTGCCGCGCTGCTGACCGGCTGCGGGCAAAGCGCGTGGGCGACACCGTCACCTACATCGTCAACCGCAACATCAACTACACCAACATCTGCACTTACGGCTGCAAGTTCTGCGCCTTCTCCAAGGGCCGCCACAACCTCGGCCATCGCGACGCGCCCTACGATCTGGACCTGGAGGAGATCGCCAGCCGCACGGCCGAGGCGTGGGCGCGCGGCGCCACGGAAGTGTGCCTGCAGGGCGGCATCAAGCCCAGCTATACCGGCCACACCTATCTCGCCATCGTCGAGGCGGTGAAGCTGGCCGCACCCGACATGCACGTGCACGCCTTCTCCCCGCTCGAGGTGCGCACCGGCGCCGACACGCTGCGCCTGTCGCTACACGATTACCTGTCCCGCCTGAAGGAGGCAGGGCTCGCGAGCCTGCCGGGCACGGCGGCGGAAATCCTCGACGACGAGGTGCGCGCCGTCCTGTGCCCCGACAAGATCACCACCGCCGAGTGGTTCGAGGTGATGGAGACCGCGCACGCCGTGGGCCTCAGAAGCACCGCCACCATCATGTTCGGCCACGTCGACGCCTACCGGCACTGGGCGCGCCACCTCCTGCGCGTGCGCGCGCTGCAGGAGCAGACCGGCGGCTTCACCGAGTTCGTGCCGCTGCCGTTCGTGCACATGGAGGCGCCGATCTACCTCAAGGGTCTCGCGCGCAAAGGTCCGACGTTCCGCGAGGCGGTGCTGATGCACGCGGTGGCGCGGCTGGCGCTCGACCCCGTCATCCTCAACATCCAGGCCTCGTGGGTGAAGATGGGCCCCGACGGCGCCGCGCTGTGTCTCGATGCGGGCTGCAACGACCTGGGCGGCGTGCTGATGAACGAGTCCATCACCCGTGCGGCCGGCGCTGCGCACGGTCAGGAGCTGACCGCGGCCGAGCTGGAGGCCCTGATCCGTGCGCGCGGGCGCACGCCGCGGCAGCGCTCGACCCTCTACGGGCCGGTATCGCCGGAGCGGCGCCGCGCGTCCGGTGCCCCCATCGCGGCGCTGTCGCCGGCGGCAGAGTAGGTCGATCGTGCAGCCTTCGCGGCTGCGCGCAGGGCGGCGATGTTGGCGGCGTAGTTGCCGCCCTTGAACACGGCCGAGCCCGCCACCAGCACGTCGGCGCCGGCGGCGGCGCATTTGCCGGCATTGTCGGGGGTGACGCCGCCGTCGACCTCGAGATGGATCGGCCGCGTCCCGATCATGGCGCAGATGCGCCCGATCTTGTCGACCGAGGTCTCGATGAACCCCTGGCCGCCGAAGCCGGGGTTCACGCTCATCACCAGCACGAGATCGAGCCGGTCGAGCACGTATTGGATGGCGCTCTCGGGCGTCTGCGGGTTGAGCGAGACGCCGGCCTTCTTGCCGAGATTGCGGATCAGCTGCAGCGAGCGGTCGAGGTGCGGGCCGGCTTCGGCGTGCACGGTGATGATGTCGGAGCCGGCCTTGGCGAAGGCTTCGATGTAGGGGTCGGCGGGGGCGATCATCAGGTGCACGTCCAGCATCTTTTTCGTGTGCGGGCGGATGGCAGCCACCACGCCCGGCCCGATCGAGATGTTAGGCACGAAGTGGCCGTCCATGACGTCGACGTGCACCCAGTCGCACCCCGCGCTGTCGATCGCGCGCACCTCCTCGCCCAGCCTGGCGAAATCCGCCGACAGGATCGAGGGAGCGATGAGGACGTCGGTGGTCATGCCGCTCTCCTTCTCCCTCTCCCAGCTTGCGCCGCGCCAGCGGGGATAGGCAAGAACATGATTAACACTGAACATCTCATTGTTTCACGTGAAACAATTCACGTCGGCGCAGGCTTCTGCCCCTCACCCCCGGATCAAGTCCGGGGCAGGCTCTGACCCTCTCCCCGCAAGCGGGGAGAGGGGATGCAAACTCAACCCGCGCCGCGCGTCTTGGTTTCGCCGCGCCGGGCGTGCTTTTCCAGGAACGCGACCATGGCGCCGGCGACGTCGACGCCGCTGGCCGTCTCCATGCCCTCGATGCCGGGCGACGAGTTGACCTCGACCACCAGCGGCCCGCGGTTGGAGCGCAGCATATCGACGCCGGCCACGTTGAGGCCCAATACCTCGGCGGAGCGCAACGCCGTGCGGCGCTCGTCCTCCGTTATGTCCACGGGCTGCGCCTTGCCGCCGCGATGCAGGTTGGAGCGGAAGTCGCCCATGCGCCCCGAGCGCATCATGCTGGCGACGACCTCGCCGCCGACGACGAGCGCGCGAATGTCCGTGCCGCCCGCCTCCTTGATGTACTCCTGCACCAGGATGTTGGTGTTGGTGGCGCTGAACGCCTCGATGATCGACTTGGCGGAGGCCGCCGTCTCGGCCAGGATCACGCCCTTGCCATGCACGCCCAGAAGCAGCTTGATCACGCAGGGCGTGCCGCCCACCTCCTTGATCACGTCCTCGGCGCGACGCGGGCCGTGCGCGAACGCCGTCACCGGCAGGCCGATGCCCTCGCGCGCCAGCAGCTGCAGCGCGCGCAGCTTGTCGCGCGAGCGGCCGATGGCCACGCTCTCGTTGAGCGGATAGACGCCCTGCATCTCGAACTGGCGCAGCACCGCGAGCCCGTAGTGCGTGATCGAGGCGCCGATGCGCGGGATCACCGCATCGTACTGAGGCAGCATGCGGCTGCCCTGCCACAGCGTCGGCCGGCTCGAGGTCACGTTCATGTGCAGCTGCAGCGTGTTGACGACCTCGATGTCGTGCCCGCGCGCGCGTGCCGCCTCGACGATCCGGCGATGCGAGTAGAGGCTCGGGTTGCGCGCGAGCATGACGAGCTTCATGGGCGAGATCTCCGTCGCGCCGCCTCGTGCTGCCGGACGGTGCGAAGCCCTGATTTGGCGTTTGTGATAGTCCAACTCGGGGGCCGCGGCCATAGCGGTCGGCGGGACGCAGCGCCCCTCCCGACTGCCAAGCACGGCGCGCCTCAAAAAACCGGTCCTGCCAAGAAGTTCGCGGGTCGCCTAGCGCTGCGACGAGGAAGCCCCGCCGGGAGAGGGCCCCGCCGAGGCCTCGTCCGGGTCGATGCTGGCATAGAACAGCCAGGCGCCGACCACCACCATGACGAAAAGCATCAGCAGCCACAAAGCGGTGCGGCGCACGGCCCACCCCACCGACACCAGCCGCGGCGCCTGCGGTGGCACGAGCGGCGTGTCCGGTACCCTGGTCGGAGAAGACAACTCGAGCGCCTCCCTCGTGCCGCAGCCGTTTCCGGCTCGGATATCCCGCCCACCCGCATTGGGAGGATGATGGAGGCGATCAGTTGGGCGCCGTCAAGGCGCGGCGCGAACGGCAGCGGATGTCGGAATGCTTCTGGCCGTCAGCTGTGGCGCAGAGGTGACATTTCGCAGCGGCGAGAAGGCTTCACCGCACGCGGCGACCGAACACCACGATGGCGGAAACCGGCAACAGGAAGGCGATGACGACCGATGCGATGACCAGCGCCGGCAGGTTGGCGTAGACGCCGCGGTCGACGTGGAAGATCAGATTGAGGTACTTCGTGCCCAAAGCCCCTGCCGTCAGCGCCAGGTTCATCAGGGAGGCCATCAGGGCGAACCAGGTGGCGCGATGGCCGGCCGGGGCATAGATGGCGACCAGCGTCAGCAGCGGAATGATGCTCAGCTGCGCGAGGGGCGAGGCCGCGGCCGCATCGATGAGGGCGATGCCGCGGGCACCCACCCCGAACAGCTGCTCGGTGACGTGGTGGAGCTCGAAAACCAGCGCGATGGTGGGCAGGGTGAGGATGGTGCCGAGAATCGTGATCCACAGCAGGACGGTGGCCACCGGCTTGCGCGTGATCAGGTCGGAGAGCAGCCAGGTCGCGACAATGGCGATACCGGCGCCGACCTGCTGCAGCACCCCGTAGAACGCCGCGTCGAAGCCCAGCACATCGATGGCGAACCAGCGATAGCCCTCGCCCACGCCGGGCGTGGCGCGAAAGGCGAAGATGATGATGGCGGCATAGAGAATGTGCATGCGGGTCGCATGGTCGACCTCCTGGGTGACGCGGGTCAGCATCCAGATCACCACGGCCATGGACACGACGAACACGATCTCCTGGTTCAGCGGCAGGGAGCTCACCGCCAGCGCCGACACGAACGCGCCGAAGATGATGCCGCCGCCCAGGATGCGCCAGTCGGTCGGCCGGCGCTCGCTGGTCTCGAGGTGGACGAGCAGGGCGCCGGAGACGGAAATCACCGGCACGATGAGGCCGAGGAGGAACACGGTCGAATAGGAGAACCATTGCGCCAGCCAGCCCGACAGCCCGGCCACGGCGAAGATGCCGAACGCCAGCGCCAGCCGGCCCAGCACCTGCACCATGCCGAGGTCGTGGTCGATGTCGGCCTTCGCGCGCGGGCTGCCGTCGGGGTTGGTGCGCGACACCACCTCGGTGCTCATGGCGTCGGCGACGACGTCCTGCAGAACAAGGCCGGTCACGGACAGAAGCGAGGCGGCAACGTAGAGACGGTCGGGGCGCATCACCGCGATCCAGCCGCCGGCGGCGCCGGAGAGCAGGATGAAGCCCACCGCGACCATGCCGGCGCCGATGAAGACGTAGATGCGCCGCTGCGAGCCCAGCAGCGGCACGGTGTCGACGAGCTCGCCGAACACCATCTTCACGGTCCACGGCAGCGTGAACCAGACCGCCAGTCCGGAGAGCTCGGCCGGCGTCCAGGTGAGGCCCTGCTTGATCCAGAAGGCTTCGGCGACGGCGGTGAGGCCCATGGCGCCGTACGCGAAATAGACCATCAGCAGCGGCAGGTATTGCATGCGCGTGGCGCGGATCGGCGCCAGCAGCACGTGCTCCATCCGCGCTTTCCAGTAGTCGGCGGACCGTGGGCTGGCGGCATCCATCGCTGATCGTCCCGCTTGTCGAAGGTGACCGACCATGCCGGGCGGATGCGGCTGCGGCAAGGTCGGGGCGGCGCCCGTAGGCCAATTGCGCGCAGTTTGAATCAATCTGTACTGCCCCGCTTGAGCCGTTTTCAGCACATGTTGCCTATCCTTCAAGGGTTGGGTCTGCTGGGGAAGGGACGATGGCAAAGCTTGCAGTGCGCATCTGCGCCTGGCTCGAGCCTCTGTCCGCGCGCGTCTGGCGTCGAAACAGGCTCGTGCGCTTCAGGGCCGACGAGCGCGGCGTGGTGGCTGTGATCTTCGCCATCATCTTCTCCGCCATCCTGCTGGCGGTGGCGATCGCCATCGACTTCGCGCGCACGGCCACGGAATACGTGCGCGTGCAGAACGCGGTCGACTCCGCCGCGCTCGCCGCCTCGCACCAGCTCGGGCTGCCGAACCAGGACACGCAGGGCCGCGCCGACGCCGACGCCTACTTCAAGGCCAACACGGCCAAGCACAAGAACGTCGGTACGCTCACCACGGTGGTGTTGGACGCCAGCAAGGGCGAGGTCAATGCGACCGCGAAGGGCAACATGCTGACGAGCCTGCTGCGGGCCGCCGGCATCACCCAGATCGGCTTTTACAATCAATCGACGGTGAAGAAAGGCAGGGGCACCATCGAGGTCGCGCTGGTGCTCGACAACTCGGGCTCCATGGGCGGCCAGCCGATCGCCGATCTGCGCCCCGCCGCGCAAAGCCTGGTCAACGTGCTGTTCACCGGCTACGAGGGCACGGACAAGGTGAAGGTGGGGGTGGTGCCGTTCGCGGCTGCCGTCAATGTCGGAACCCAGTACAAGACCGCGGCCTGGATGGACACGGCCGGCGTGTCGCCCACGCACATGGAGAACTTTGTCGACGCGACCAGGACGCGCTTCCAGCTGCTCTCCGACATGAGCGTGGCGTGGGCCGGCTGCGTCGAGGTCCGCCCATCCCCCCACGATGTCACCGACAGCGTGCCGACGGCCGGCACTCCGGCGAGCCTGTTCGTGCCGATGTTCAACCCGGACGAGCCGGATCCGGCCAATTCTGCAGGCGCCTCCTACGGCAACAACTACCTCTCCGACACCGGTGGCACCTGCCCCGTCCCGCCGCGCACTTGCCTGCACACGAACCGGCGAGGCAATTGCACCTCGTGGTCCCAGCCGCCGCCGCTCGCCCCGGCCGACGCACAGGCGCGCACCTGCAAGTATGCCGGTGCTTCCGTCGGGTCGCAGGGCCCGAACTATTTGTGCGACTCCCAGCCGATCCTGCCGCTCACCACCAGCAAGGCCTCGGTGCAAACGATGATCTCGGGCCTCATCGCCAAGGGCGGCACCAACATCCTCGAGGGCTTGATGTGGGGTTGGCGCGTGGTCTCGCCAGAGGAGCCCTTTACGGAGGGCCGGTCCTACAGCGACCCGGAGAACACCAAGTACATCATCCTGATGACCGACGGCGAGAACTGGCACCAGGCGATGTCGAACCACAACAAATCGACCTATCATTCGTTCGGCTACGCGGCGAAGGGCCGCCTGGGTACCACCTATACGACCTCGGCGCTGATCGCGCAGATGAACACCAAGACGCTCGCCGCCTGCCAGAACGCCAAGGCCACCGGCATCAAGGTCTACACCATCGCTTTCCGGCTCGACGACCCCAGCACCCGCGCCATGCTGGCGAGCTGTGCCTCGAGCACGGCCGAGGCCTATGCGGCGAGCGACGGCACGGCGCTGGTGCAGGCTTTCGAATCGATTGCGCGCGAGATCGCCAAGCTGCGCGTCGCCGGCTGACCGGCTGAAGGCGGCGATCCAGCCTGGGCCCGTGCACTTGTGCACAGCAATCGGGCGGGCCCCTGCTCCTGCCCGCCCTTTGCCTGTGAGCGGCACCGCCGGCTGACCTGACCAACCTTGGCAAGCTGTTGGCGCCCTGGGGAGAACCTGGGGCCCTGTCGGCGTCAGCTAGTGGTTGGGCGACGAATGCCGCAAGACTCGGCCTCGTTGTCTGCTCGAGGGTGCGTTTCGGGGGCCGCGTCCAGCCACGCGTAAGCGGGCCGGGTTGGCGATAATCAACGGGGTCAGTTCGTCATGTCGAGGTTGCGGCGTCGCAGCACGGTGGTGCGCGCGCTCTTGCTGGTGCTGGCGATGGCCGGCGCCGTTGGCATGGCTGCCGACGCCGACGCCCAGGGAAGCTCGCGCGACCCTTGGGTGCTGGCCGAGCCGGGCCACAAGTCGCACATCGTGGTGCCTCCCAACACCCGCTTCCCGATCACGCGCAAGATCACCATCGGGCTCGACAAGTCCTTGCTGATCGAGCTCCCCGTCGACCTGCAGAACGTGCTGGTGTCGAACCCGGAGATTCTGGACGCGGTGGTGCAATCCTCGCGTCAGGTGTACCTGCTGGCCAAGGACGCCGGCGACGCCAACGCCTTCTTCATCGGGCCCGACGGGCAGAAGCTGGTGTTCCTCGAGGTCACCGTCGCCCGCGATCTCACCCCGCTCGCCGACGCGCTGACCCGGCTGCTGCCCGGCTCGCGCATCAAGGTCGAGGCGGTCGGCGAGAACGTCGTATTGACCGGCAGCGTCCTCAATCCGATCGACGCCAACCGCGCCGCCGACATCGCCGGCCGCTATACCAAGAAGAAGGACGCCGTCGTCAACATGCTCAGTACCGGCACCAAGGAGCAGGTGCTCCTCAAGGTGCAGGTCGCCGAGATGCAGCGCGACGCCATCCGGCGGATCGGCGTCAATCTGCCGGGGGCGCTGCTGAGCTCCGGCAACATCACCTTCACCAAGGTCATCCAGAACGCATTCCCGACTACCGCATCGATCGTGCCGGGAGTCGTTTCCGGAGGCGCCGCCGCGCTGCCCCTGGTGATCGCGGGAGGGGCGGCGCAGACCACTTGGTCACCCAACGGCAACAATTCCGTCACGGCGCTGGTGCAGGCGCTGGAGCGGGCGGGGCTCATTCGCACGCTGGCCGAGCCCAACCTGACTGCCGTCTCCGGCGAAACCGCGAAGTTCCTGGCCGGCGGCGAGTTCCCGGTGCCGGTCGCCACCCAGGACCGACAGATCTCGGTGAGCTGGAAGACCTTCGGCGTCAACGTGTCGTTCAAGCCCGTGGTCATGACCGAGGGCCGCATCAGCCTCACGATCGCGGCCGAGGTGAGCGAGCTGTCGCCCGAAGGGGCCGTCACGCTGCTCGATATCGCCATCCCGGCGCTGAAGGTGCGCCGCGCCGAGACCACGCTCGAGCTGCCGAGCGGCGGCACGCTGGCGATGGCGGGCCTGCTCTCGGACCAGACGCGCCAGAGCGTCGAAGGCGTGCCCGGCATCAAGAACCTGCCCGTGCTCGGCGCGCTGTTCCGCAGCAACGACTACCAGCGCAAGGAGAGCGAGCTCGTAATCCTGGTCACGCCCTACCTCGCCACGCATGCGCCCAAGTCCGAGTTCGCCCAGCCAGACGGGGGCTTTGCGCCGTCCAGCACCCTGCGCGAGCTGTTCATGGGCCACATCAACCGCATCTACGGGCCTCCGGGGCAAACCCCGCAGGGGCGCTACGAGGGCGAGGTCGGCTTCATCGTGGACTACCCGGATGCGGGGCTGAAAAGATGAGACCATCGATGCGCACGTCCGACGCCGGCTTGCGAGCCACCGCCGCCCGCCGCCTGCTGGCATTGACGGCGCTGTGCGCCCTGCTACTGACGGCGTGCGACCGGATCCGGCAGTTCGAGCAGGAACGCAATGCCAATGCAATCGGCCTGAGCAACCCCGAGGTGCGCCACCCCATCGGCTTCGCGCCGCGCACCGAGAGCCTCGACGTGGAGGTTCCGCCCGGCGCCGAGGGCCTCAGCCCCAACCAGCACGTCGACGTCTATCGCTTCCTCTACCGCTTCAAGCGCGAGGCGGCCGGACGGCTCAGCATCGACGTGCCGGCCGGCGCGCGCGATCGGGCGGCGATCGCCCGCTCGCTGCAGGGCATCCAGGCCCAGGTGGCGGAGGCCGGCATCGACTACCGCGTGCTGCGCGGGCGCCACTATGGACCGCGCGATGGCGTGCCCTCAATCAGGCTCGCCTATCGGCGCCCGGTGGCGGTGCCGCCGCCGTGCGACGACTGGTCGGAGGATGTCGGCCGCAACGAGGAGCGCATCGCCTACCCGAACTGGGGCTGCGCCACCCAGCGCAATCTGGCCGTGATGGTCGACAACGCGCGCGACCTGCGTCAGCCGCAGGCCGAGGACCCCCGTTCGGGCGAGCGGCGCAGCGTCACCTGGTCGGCCTACGTGGGCAGCAGTGGAGCCAGCTCGGCATCGAGCAGCGACAGCGGCGAAGCGAGCAAGAAGGCCGCCCCCACCACCACCAAGAAATAATCGAGCGGGCGGTGAGCACGCCGAGCGGCCGGCCGCGCCGGCTGCAACGTCTCGGCTTGTCTTGCGTTGGCCAAGCCGATACCGTGCACCGCATTCCGTTCATTGGTCCCCCAACAAGCGCAACGGAGAACCCCCGTGACGTTCGAGCTCCCCAAACTGCCCTATGCCTACGATGCGCTCAGCCCCCACATGTCGGCCGAGACGCTGCAGTTCCACCACGACAAGCACCACCAGGCCTACGTCGACAACGGCAACAAGTTCGCCGGCCCCGGCACCAAGTACGATGGCAAGCCGATCGAGCAGATCTGCAAGGAGGCGTTCGCCGCCAAGGATGCGCCGGTCGTCAACAACATCGGCCAGCACTTCAACCACGTGCATTTCTGGCAATGGATGAAGAAGGGCGGCGGCGGCAAGAAGCTGCCCGCCAAGCTGCAGGCGATGGTCGACAAGGACTGCGGCGGCTTCGACAAGCTGCGCACCGATTTCGTGCAGGCCGGCGTGACGCAGTTCGGCTCGGGCTGGGCCTGGCTCGCCGTCAAGGGTGGCAAGCTCGAGGTGATGAAGACGGCCAACGGCGAGAACCCGCTGATGCACGGCGCCTCGCCGATCCTCGGCGTCGACGTGTGGGAGCACAGCTACTACATCGACTACCGCAACGCGCGGCCGAAGTACCTGGAGACCTGGTTCGACCACCTGGTCAACTGGGAGTACGTCGAGGCCATGCTGGGCAAGGCGAAGTAGGCGCCAACGGGGGTCAGACCCCTCGCCTCGACGCTGCCTTCATTCGCCACCGTGGACGCGAGGGGTCTGACCCCCGCGTCCTGACACGCCCCCCCCGCATCAACGACGCACCGCCTCGCGCTCGAGGTTGAGCGTGTTGCGCAGACAGCCGCGCCGCTGGAAGCCGGCGTCGAGACACAGCTGCAGGCGGTCGAGAAAGCGGCTTTGCGCGCGGTAGCTCCCGGCCAGACAGCCGCGGTCGGTGCCGCAGTGGTCGCGGCTCTGCGTCCAGCCGCTGTGCCAGTGCCGCAAGCCCAGGTATTGGCCGAACGTCAGACGGCGCGACAGGCCCGTGAGCCGGCGCGCCATCTGCTCGTCGGAGCGCGACAGCTGCGCGTCCCGGCAGATCGCCGTCTCCGCCTCGCTCAGACCGCGGGCATTGCAGTCGAAGCTGGCCGCCAGGCCCGCCCCCGGCGCCGCGAGGAGCGCCAGGCCCAGAAAAGCCGCAAGTCCCGCCGGCACCGTCCTTGGCATGGTTCCCTTCCACCTCCGTCCTCATCCAAGCCTCGGCGCGCAGCATAGGCGCGCCGGGCGCGGCACAGCAATCGGCAGATGTTATCGTTGCCTCCCGCCGGCGATCCCGGTGCGCGGGTTGCGGGCCTGCGGCGCAGCCACTATGTTCCGCGCCACCTTCGTTGCCGGCGACGCGTGGCGATGTTGGGGCGTAGCCAAGTGGTAAGGCAGCGGATTTTGATTCCGCCATTCCCAGGTTCGAGTCCTGGCGCCCCAGCCAGGCCGTTCAACGGTCTACAACGCATGGGGCCGCTGGCAAGGGAGCACGCACATGCCTGCAACACTGTTCGACAAGATGTGGGATGCGCACCAGGTGGCCGACCTCGGCGAGGGCTGGTCGCTGCTGCACATCGACCGCCAGCTGCTGCACGACCTGTCCGGCGCCAGCGCGCTCAGCGAGGTGCTGCAGCGCGGCTACAAGGTGCGGAACCCGGAGCTCGCCTTCGCCACGCCCGATCACGCCGTGTCCTCGCGGCCGGGGCGCACGGGCGAAACCTTCCCGCTCGGCGGCAAGCTGCTCGCGGGTCTCAGGACCAGATCGCGCGAGATCGGCATCCGGCTGTTCGACCTGGGCGAGGAGGGCCAGGGCATCGTGCACGTGATGGGGCCGGAGGTGGGCGCGGTGCTGCCCGGGCTCACGGTCGTGTGCGGCGACAGCCACACCTGCACCAACGGCGGCATGGGCGCGCTGGCTTTCGGCATCGGCGCCTCCGAGCTGGTGCACGTGCTGGCGACGAGCACGCTGGCGCAGCGCAAGCCCAAACGCATGCGCATCTCGTTCGACGGCGCGCTGCCGATCGGGGTCACGCCGAAGGACATGATCCTCGACGCGATCGGGCGGCTCGGGACGGCCGCCGGCACGGGCTTCGCCGTCGAGTACGCGGGCAGCGCGGTGCGCGCGCTCGGGGTCGAGGGGCGGCTCACGCTCTGCAATCTGTCGATCGAGATGGGCGCCAAGTCCGGCATGGTGGCCCCCGACGACACCACGTTCCAATACGTGGCGGGGCGGCGCTTTGCCCCCAAGGGTGCCAGCTTCGATGCGGCTGTCGCGACGTGGCGCACGCTGCCGTCCGACGCTGGCGCGCAATTCGACGTCGAGCACACCATCGACGTTGCCGCCATCGCCCCGCAGGTCACCTGGGGCACGAGCCCGGAGCACGTCATCCCGGTGACCGGGCTGGTGCCCGATCCGGCGCGCGCGCCCGATGCGGTGCGGCGTGAATCCTGGACGGCGGCGCTCGACTACATGGGGCTCGTACCGGGCCGGCCCATCGCCGGCACCAAGGTCGACTGGGTGTTCATCGGCTCGTGCACCAACTCGCGCCTGTCCGACCTGCGCGCGGCCGCCGCCCTCGTCAAGGGGCGCAAGGTGGCGGCAGGCGTCACGGCCTGGGCCGTGCCGGGGTCGGAGCGGGTAAAGCGCGACGCCGAAGCGGAAGGGCTGCACGAGGTGTTCCGCGCGGCGGGCTTCGAGTGGCGCGAGCCCGGCTGTGCGCTGTGCGTCGCCGCCAACGGCGAGGCGGTGCCGCCGGGCGCGCGCTGCGTGTCGACCTCCAACCGCAACTTCGTCGGCCGCCAGGGACCGAAGGCGCGCACGCACCTGGCGAGTCCCGTCATGGCCGCGGCCGCCGCGGTCAGCGGCGCCATCGTCGACGTTCGCACACTGTAAGGGGGCAGCAAGATGGAGCCATTCGTCACCGTCACCGGGCCCGCGGCGCCGTTCCTGCGCGCCAACGTCGACACCGATCAGATCATCCGCATCGAGCGGCTGACCGCGCACTATCGCGATGACGGCCGCGACGCGCTCGGCCCCTACGCGCTGGAGAGCATGCGCAAACTGCCCGACGGCAGCGAGGACCCGAGGTTCGTACTGAACCGGCCGGAATACCGCGGCACGCCGATCCTGCTGGCGGGCATCAACTTCGGCTGCGGCTCTTCGCGCGAGGGCGCGGTGTGGGCGCTGAAGGGCGCGGGGCTGCGCAGCATCATCGCCCCCTCCTTCGGCGACATCTTCTTTGCCAACTGCTTCCAGAACGGCGTGCTGCCGGTCGTGCTGCCCGAGGCCGATGTGCGCCGCATCGCTGCCGAGAGCGAGGCGGCACCGGGCAAGGCCCTGACGTGCGTGGATCTCGAGCGCCAGCTGGTGACGACGCCCAGCGGCGCGGCGCTGTCCTTCAAGGTCGATGCGCGCCGGCGCGACGCGCTGCTGGCCGGCCTCGACGAGATCGCGCTGACGCTGCGCCATGCCGGCGCCGTTTCCGCGTGGCAGGCGCGCGACCGCGCGGCGCGTCCCTGGGCCTGGGAGCCGCTGGCGTAGGTTGCGCTCGCCTGTGATTGCCGCCGGCGCAGAAATGACGAATTGCGCGGCGAGGCCGAATCGTCCGAGCTTGCCGGTCCGTTCGGCAACCGGTGGATCGCTCATGGCAATCGGCAAGCTCGTGGCGCCGCTGCTGCGCGTTCCGCTCTTTGCCGGCCTCAAGCCGCTGCAGATCACCGAGATCGCGCGGCAGGCGGAGCGATGCAGATTCCGGCAGGGCGACATCATCACCAAGGCCGGCGAGGCGGCCGACGGCGCCTACCTGATTGCATCGGGACTGGCCGATCGGCTGGCGGACGGCGGCGGCGATGCCGCATCCGAACCGGTCGAGCCCGGCTCCCTCATCGGCGAGATGGCCATGCTGGTCGAGCACGACTACGGCGCGACGGTGATCGCGCGCGATCGCGTGCTGTGCCTCAAGATCACGCGCGCGGCGCTGCGCGAGCAGCTGTTGCAAGACCCCGCGCTGGCTCTGCACTTGCAGCGCCGCATCGCCGACCGGCTGTCGCGGGTGGCTGACGACCTGCGTCAGATCGACAGTGCTCTTGCCGCGTGTGGGTCGCCGGCGCATGTGACCGGAGATGACGCAAATCGGCGGATTACGGCTGACGCCTGATCCGCCATTCTCCCGCCCAAAGAAAAGCGCCCAACCCCGGGGGAGGAGTTGGGCGCAGAAGCGCGTCATGCGCAGGTGCCGGGAGGGAAGCCGGCACCGCAAGCGATGTCTTCGGCTAGACGGGGGGCACTACCGATGAAGAGCGACATCGCTCGCTGTAACTATCAAATAATACTTGTAGGGGTCTTTTCAATGGGGAGTCGCACTCCGATCACGAAATTGTTACAGATTGTTTCAGTTTTCCCCAAATTTTGGGGTTGTCATGGTCCCGAACAGACACGGGCGCCCGGGCATTGGGTTCGGGCGGGGGCGAGGCGCTAGTCCCGCTTCTCAAAGATCAGGATCGAGGGCTTGAACAGGCCAGGATCCATGTCGTCGGCCTTGTTCACCTCGGTGAGCTGCACCCGGGTATCGAGGCCCTGGGAGTCCGTGGTTATCCACTCGCTGAGCTCGAGCCCCTGTTTCTTGGCCAAATACAGCTTGATACGGCCCGGATTGTCTGGGTTCTTGTCCTGCAGTGCCAGCACGATGACGTCATCGACCTCCTGCACCTCCAGGATGCGGGCGTCGCGGATCAGGTCCACGTCCCGGCGCAGCAGCACCCGGAACGGCGTCCGGTCGAGCTCCACCCGGTCGTCGGTCTTCAGGTCGTGGTCCTGGATCGCCATGTAGGTGCCGTCGGACAGGATCACGAGCCGGCTGGGCGGGTTGTAGTCGAAGCGGAAGCGGCCGGGCCGCTTGAAATAGAACTTTCCGCGAACACGCTTGTTGTCGGCGCTGGTCTGCACGAACGTGCCCTTGATATCCGGCAGCGCGTTGAAGTAGCCGGTGACCTTCTGGATCAGCTCGATCTGCTTCTTGTCGAACTCTTCCCCGGCGATGGCCGCTTCCTTGTTGACCGACTGGGTCCAGGTTCCGGCGCCGACAGGATTGGGGGGAAGCGGCTTCTTGGCGTTCTGCGCCGACGCCCACGCCGGGGCGAGGGCCGCCATCGCGAACAACGCCAGCTGCGCGGCAATGCGTGCGTGCATCAAGCTCCCCCGGGGTGTGCCGTTCGTACCTTGTGCCTGATTCGGCCGAACGGCGAGTTGCTTGTCCCGTAACATTGGGACGAGATTGTGGGCGATCTTAGTGCGCTTCGCCGCGCGGACAAGCGCCAGTGCGGCACTTTCCACGCCAAATGCTGCCTCACAGGTCTTCCCCGGCAGCGCCCGGGGTGTCGACCAGGACCTGGCGCCGGCCCTTGTAGTCCGCGGCGCTGACGACGCCGTCCTGCTCCATGCGCTCCATCAGGGCGGCGGCGCGATTGTAGCCGACCAGCAGCCGCCGCTGCAGGTAGCTGGTCGAGGCCTTGCGATCGCGCACCACGATCGCCACCGCGCGCCCGTAAAGATCGTGCCCCGCCGGGCCAGGCGCATCGGCCGTCTCGTCTTCCGGTGCTGTGTCGGTGATGCCGTCGATGTAGCGGGGCTCGCATTCATCGCGCAGGAAGGCGGCGACGTTTTCCACCTCCTGGTCGGAGACGAAGGGCCCGTGCACCCGCAGGGGGCGGCCGATGCCGCTGGAGAACAGCATGTCGCCCTGGCCCAGCAGCTGCTCGGCGCCCTGCTCGTTGAGGATCGTGCGGCTGTCGAACTTGGAGGCCACCTTGTAGCTGATGCGGGTCGGAAAGTTGGCCTTGATGGTGCCGGTGATGACATCGACCGAGGGACGCTGCGTCGCCATGATCAGGTGGATGCCAGCGGCGCGGGCCATCTGCGCCAATCGCTGCACGGCGGATTCGATCTCCTTGCCGGCGACGAGCATCAGGTCGGCGAACTCGTCGACCACGACGACGATGTAGGGCATGGGTGCGAGGTCGGCCTCCTGCCCCGCGCGCGGTGACGGCTCGGTGCGCTTCTGCGCATGGCGCACGCGATTGTTGAAGACGTCGATGTTGCGCACGGCGAGCAGCGCCATGCGCCGGTAGCGCTCCTCCATTTCACGCACGACCCAGTTCAGCGCCGCCACCGCCTTCTCCGGCTCCGTCACCACCGGGCACAGCAGATGCGGGATGCCGTTGTAGACGGAGAGCTCCAGCATCTTCGGGTCGATCATCAGGAACCGGCACTGGTCGGGAGAGAGCCGGTAGAGGAGCGACAGGATCATGGCGTTGACGCCGACCGACTTGCCCGCCCCCGTCGTGCCGGCGAGGAGCAGATGCGGCATGCGCGCAAGGTCGGCGAGCACCGGCGCGCCGGTGATGTCCTTGCCGAGGGCGAGGGGCAGGGAAGCGTCCGTGTCGCGAAAGGCCGCGGACTCGAACAGCTCGCGCAGCGCCACCGTCTCCCGCCGCGGGGTCGGCAGCTCGATGCCGATGGCGTTGCGCCCGGGCACGACGGCGACGCGCGCGCAAACCGCCCCCATCGAGCGGGCAATGTCGTCGGCGAGCGAGATCACGCGCGCCGACTTGACGCCGCGCGCCGGCTCGAGCTCGAACAGCGTGATGACCGGTCCCGGATGGACCGCCTTGATCTCGCCCTTGATGCCGAAGTCGTCGAGCACGGCGGCGAGCAGCTTGGCCTGGTTGCGCAGCTCGGCCTGGGTGGTCCTGGCACTGCCGGCGGCGGCCGGCCGCTTCAGCATGGTGAGGGGCGGGCGGGGGCAGGGTGCGGTGGTGCCGCGGCGCGGCGACGGCGCATCGAGCCGGGGCTCGGCCGCGCGAGGATGCTCGGAGCCCTGCGGGCGCTCGGCGGGCGCATCGCGGGCGTCGCCGGCGGCCGGTGCGAAGCGCTCGGCGATGGTGCGGGTGTGCCGGTCGGTCGAGCGATCGAAATCGGGGCCGCGGCCCGAATCCGGCACCTCGGACGCCTCGGGCTCATGATCGCCCGCATCGTCGGCCGGCGCGAAGGCCCGTGCGCCGACGCTGATCGGCTGGTCCACGACCGGTCGCTCCGCAGCCGGCTGCTCCGGGTAGATCGTCGGCGGGTCGCGCGTCAGCCTGGGGTCGGGCCCGACCGGCGTGGGCTGCTGCAGTGGCCGGATCTGGTCGTGCAGCTCCCGCCACCAGCCGGCCATGACCTCGAGCCCCGGCCGCGCATTGGTCTGGCAGATCAGCCTGAGGTCGCGGCGGGTCAGGCCGAGGCTGCTCATGAGCACCACCAACCCCGCGGCGAGGTAGAAGAGCCCGGCGGCTGCAAACGAGCGACCTGGATTGACGTGGCCGAGCACGCTCGCCAGCAGGCTGAGCCCCAGATCGCCCAAGAGCCCTCCGTAGCCCTGCTCCATGGGCCACGCCTCCGCTCGCGGCAACGCCGAGGCCGCCCCGGCCAGGAACAGAACGGCCAGCGGCGCCAACAGGAGCTTGCCGCGCAGACCGGGGGGCTCCTTGGCGGTCAGGAGCTGCAGGCCCCAGAACATCGGCGGCAGCAGCGCGAACACGCCGGCCAGGCCGAGCATCTGCATGATGAGGCCGGACAGGATGGCGCCGAGGGGGCCGAGCAGGTTGCGGGCCTTGGCGCTCGTGGCATGCGTGAGGCTGGGATCGGCGACCGACCAGGACAACAGGCTCACGCTCAGCGCCACGCAGGCGACGAGCACGCTGAGGCCCAGCAATTTCCAAAGCCACCCTTGGAGCCGGTCTCGCAGCGAGGCCGGAAGCAGGGGGGCCGGGTGATCGCCCCGGTACGCCATGCACAGGAAGGAGCGGTTACGCGGTTAACTCTACAATACGCTCGAGCGCGTCCCTGACGGTGGCCGCATCGTGCACCAGCGCGACGCGAATGAAGTCGCGGCCCGGGTTTACGCCGTGCCGATCCTCATGAGCCAGGTAAACGCCCGGGATGACTTTGACACCGCACTGTTTCCAGATTCTTAACGTTGCTTGCTCGCCGCCTCCGAGCTGGCCCATGTCGAGCCACAGGAAGAAGCCGCCGGCCGGCCGGCGATAGCCGAAGCGCCCCGTGAGCAGCTCGTCGCAGATGTTGAACTTGACGCGATAGGCCTGGCGGATGACGGAGACGTGCTGCTCCTCCGACCAGACCGCGGTCGAGGCATGCTGCACCGGCCCCGGCATCTGCGGCCCAGCCAGATTGCGGATCTCGGCCAGGGTGTCGAGGAAGTCGCCGTCGCCCGCGGCAAAGCCGGAGCGCATGCCGGGCAGGTTGGAGCGCTTGGACAGCGAGTTGAAGACGACGAGGTTCTTGAACCGCGCGGGCGTTTTGGCCGCGATCTCGAGACCGCCGGTCGGGGCCTCGCGCGTATAGATCTCCGAGTAGCACTCGTCGAGAAACAGCATGAAGTCGTACTCGCGCGCCAGCGCCAGGGCCTTGCGCAGGTAGTCGGGCCCGGCGACGGAGCCTTGCGGGTTGGCGGGCGAGCAGAGGAAGAAGGCCGCGGCGCGCCGCAGGATGTCGGGCTCGCGGGAGAGCGCCTCGAGGTCGGGCAGATGGCCGGTCTCGGCGGTGGCGTTGAGGTAGACCGGCTCGCAGCCGGTGCCGTAGGTGCCGCCGAGATAGGCCTGATAGAACGGGTTGGGCAGCAGCATCACGGGCTGGCGCCCGCCGAAGTCCTTGCGCCCGACGGCCGGCATGCAGGCGAAGAACAGGCCCTCGCGCGAGCCGTTGAGGGGCAGCACCTCGCGCGCGAAATCGATTTCGGTGGGCAGGCCGTAGCGCCGGCCGATCCAGCCCGCGATCGCCTTGCGCAGCTCCTCCGAGCCGCGGATGCGCGGGTAGGTGCCGAGCAGCGCCTTGGCCTCCACCAGCTTGTCGGGGACGAAGGCGGGCATCGCCTCCTTGGGGTCGCCGGAGGTCATCTCGATCGGCTTCTTGTGGCCGGGCTCGATGCCCTCGAGCAGGCGCGCCGTGCGCGTGAACGAGGACAGCACGGCGCCGTGCGCCAGGGCCGCGAGGCCTGTATGCGAAGTCATGGATCGAGCGTCTCCGGTTGTGGCCGCGGGGAGCATAGCGCGGGCGCGCTGGCTGAATAGTGGGCATTGGGCTCAGGTGTGGGGGAAAGTTCGTTGCGCCGGTTCAGCCGCTCAGGATGACCCGCAGCAGCCTGCCCACGGCAAGGCTCGCGATGGCGTAGGCGAGGTTGACGGCGACGCTGACGACGAGATAGGTCGTCATCTTGGAGCTGAACGGCACCTGCGGATGCTGCCGCAGCAGTTTCACCTTCCGCCACCAGCCGGCGATCGTCATCGCTGCTGCGCCCGCCAGCACCCACCACCCGGACTCGGCTGCGTAGCCGGTGTACGCCAGCCCGGCGAGGATCACGAACTCCAGCATGGGCCAACCGATCCCGGCACACGTTCTCCCGCGCGACGATCCTCAGGAGAGCCGCAAAGTCAATCCGGAGGGGCGCGCTCGAGCCACCGCAGCACGCCGTGGCCAGCGGCGACGGCGGTCGCGAACGCGGCCTGCAGCAGATAGCCGCCGGTCGGCGCCTCCCAATCCAGCATCTCGCCAGCCACGAACACACCGGGCAGCCGCCGCAGCATGAAGTGCGCATCGATCTCGTCGAGGGCGACGCCGCCGGCGGTGGAGATGGCCCGGGCGATCGGCGCCGTCCCGGTCAGGCGAACCGGCACCGCCTTGATGAGGCCGGCGAGCGCGGCCGGCGTCATGGCGGACACACGTTCCGCGCCCGCCAAGGTCGCCTCGTGCAGCAAGCCGATCGCCGCCGGGGAAAGGTGAGCGGCCTTGCGCAGGAACGTCGACAGGGACTGTTTTCCGCGCGACGTGGTGAGGCGCTTCTCCAGCTCGCCTTGGGCAAGGTCGGGCCGCAGGTCGATGTGCAGTACCGCCTCGCCCGAGGCCGCAATGGCCTCGCGCAGCGGGGCGGACAGGGCGTAGATGCCGCCACCTTCCAGCCCGGTCTCGGTGATGAGGGCCTCGCCGCGCGCCTTGTGCGTGCCGAATGTAAGCCCGAGCCGCTTCAAGGGCTGGCCGGCGAAGCGACTGCGGAACATCTCCGACCAGGGCGCGAGGAATCCGCAGTTGGCCGGCTGCAGCGGCACGATCTTGACACCGGCGCGGCTCAGCACCTCGACCCAAGCGCCCGAGGAGCCGAGCTGCGGCCAGCTGGCGCCGCCGAGCGCCAAGATGGTGGCGTCGGCCTTTGCTGTCGCCGGGCCGTCGCGTGTCACGAACGTGAGCGCACCCGCCTCGTCCCAGCCTGTCCAGCGATGCCGCGGCTTGAAGGCGACGCCCGCTGCATCGAGGCGCCGCAACCAGGCGCGCAGCAGCGGCGAGGTCTTCATGGATTTGGGGAACACCCGCCCGCTCGATCCCACAAACGTCGGCTGGCCCAGCGCCTCGCACCAGGCGCGCAGCGCCGCCGGTGGAAACGCCTCGATCGCCGGCCGCAGCTTGGGCTCGGCGGCGCCATAGCGGCCGAGCAGCCGAGCCAGATCCTCGCTGTGCGTCAGATTGAGCCCACCGCGCCCCGCCAGCAGGAACTTGCGCCCGAGCGACGCCATCCCCTCGTACACGGTGACCCGCGCGCCGCCGCCGACGAGCACCTCCGCCGCCATCAGCCCGGCCGGACCGCCGCCGATGATGGCGATTTGGGATTGGGAGAGAGTTGGCATTTCCGACCAGTGCAGCAGCGCCGCGGGGGATATCCCCTCTCCCCGTACTTCACGGGGAGAGGGCTGGGG
>ORMF012055512.1_pt1 | contig 20459 bp, 20 predicted proteins | sample 1779871 | NCBI WGS metagenome assembly ORMF01 (sample SAMEA104232316, study PRJEB22302) | groundwater metagenome | biome: forest; feature: aquifer; material: groundwater | place: USA | collected 2011-08-07 | depth 5.4 m | reverse complement strand
GGCGGCGCGCCGACCTGGTTGGTTCTGCGCCGGCAGCCGGCGCTTTGGGATCGAGCGCAGGTACCCGCACCATCCGCCCGCGCCAGCCGCAGCGCTCACACACGTGGGGAAGGCGACCGGTGAACACACCGAGAGCGCGACCGAACGTGCGAGCGCGACTCAGACGGACGCGGATGGATCCGCAGCGGGGACACGTCTGCATGAGAACGAGCGTTAGACAGATCGGGTCGCGGGCAGTCTCGTAAGCAACAGAAGCTCTTACAACCGCGATCGCCGAATCACGCGATCCGCTGGAAGTACCGTTCGAAGACCGCCGGGCCCACGGTCTTGGTCACCGACTCTCGATGAGCTTCCAGGACGCTCTGGAGGCGTGCGCGTAGCGCGGCGACATCCTTCACGGTGTGACCGGACAGCGTGACGGCGCGGGCGCTCAGATCAATCCGCTGCCGTCCGAGCAGCGTCAGGAATTCGAGCCGCGGACTCTCGAGTCTGACCTGCTTGTACACCGACGTGTCGAGCAGCTCCACCGTGACGGTGCCCCGCAGTTTCCAGGAGGTGTGCGCGCTCGCCCTGATGCTCTTGATCAGCTTGGTCGGGATGTCGAGGCGGTCCCCCTCGACACGAATCTTGACGACGTCGGTCAGGCAGACCCCGGGAAACGAGCGCCGGGCGCTGCGAAGGTGCGCCATCGCCGACACCGGTACGGCCGCTTCATCGGACTGCAGCCGCAGGTACACACCGGCGATTCCGAGGGCGAGCGGAAGGCCGCCTGCATTGACGAGTTCGACCGCCAAACCCGACGCGTAGGAGAGCAGCACCATCGGGTCCGCGTTGCTGAGGGACAGCATTTCCCCCCGATGCGGAATCGCCCAGAAGCTGCCGTCGGCGAGTTGTGGTCGCATTGCAGACGTCCCCGCCCTACTTACCGATCGAATTCACGTGTGCCAAGATGTGTCCGGCTCTTCCGGAGCCCACGGCACGCCTGTGCGTGCCCGTAGCGCGCGGCGCATCGACACATCCTAGAGTAGTTATCGTCAGCGCGATGGCTAATCATTATACCGCTGCGCCAGACCGGCTCCGATTACCCCTGGGATTGGCCCGGATCCCGTCGGCGCCCGGTCTGATGCAGCGCCACGCCGGCCACGACCGCGAAGAGCGCTGCGTTGCCGGGCATCTGCAGGCTGAAATCCGACAGCGACTGCACCGCGATCGCCACGAGCCCGGTCACCGCCCCCACGCGGACCCAGTAGCCGGTACCCTCGCGCTCCCCGACCGCGAACCGCCGGCGCACGTCGCGCACGAAGAGCCCGATCGCGATCGCGACCGGGACGCCGAGCAGCAGGCCGCCTTCGGCCGCGAGCTGCAGGTAGTCGTTGTGCGCCTCGGCCAGATGCTCGGTCGGCATCGTCACCTGGTAGAACAGCGTGGCGTAGCCGTACGTGTTGAGGCCGGTGCCGAACGGGAAGAAGTCGGAGACGATGCGCCACGTGTCCTGCCAGATGGGGCCGCGACCGCTGAAGTGCGCCGCGTCGGCCGCGGCGAACCGCGTCGCGATCGCGTCGAAGCCCACCAGGATCGTCTGATTCGCCTCGGGTGACGCGAACCACAGCACGCGGTTGCGGAGCCCAGGCTTCTCGCCGGCCATGCCGCGGCTCACCTGCGCGGCGAAGAGGCCGAGCACGAGCGGCAGCGCCATCAGCATCCAGCCGGCGAAGTGGTTGTCGTTGACGAAGGGCCCGAAGGGGCTCCCGCCCATCTCGCTCTGCCACACGCCGTAGATCTTCCCGTTCCACGTCGCCTGCTGCACCACACCCACCATCGTCATCACGGCGCCGTGCCCGCCAGTAGCAGCGCGAACGACGCAAGCATTGCAAGCGCGATCCAGGTGCGCGCGGGGACGATTGACAGCGCGTGGCGCGCGGTGCCGTCGATCGTGGCGCTCGCGTACTCGAGGCTGTAGTCCTGGAGGAAGCGGTGCGTCGCGGGGCTCGCGCCCTGGAGCCCCGATTGCGGCAGCGGCACGAGCTGCAGCAGCGCGGCCGCCGCCACCGACGCCAGGCCAACGACGACCGCCGCTGGCATCCGTGCGCCCGGCGCCAGGCGCAGGCCGCCCGCCAACCCGAGCACGCCGACGGTCACGAGGAGCGGCGTATGGGCCCACTCGTACACCGCGCCGAACGCCAGCGCGCCCCACGCGACGACCACCATCGTCGTCACGACGAATGCGCGCCGGCTAGCCATCGGTCCTCCGTCTGGACGTTCCACCATCGTTGACGCTCCGCGCCTTCAGGGTCGTGTGCGCCTCCGCACACGCGCACACGGGCTGTGCCCCCGGGTGCCCACGCGCCTCGGCTTTAACCCCATAAGACGATTTCGCAACTCGTTGCATTCGTTCGACTTACGGAGTGCCGCCTCGGGCGCGCGAGATGGCACCGGGCTTGTTCTTAGAGGCCCGTAGAAGTCGAACGGATCTCCATCGCGGCCGCGAGTGGATTCGACACCGACGCAACGGGCCCGACCCAGCGGGCCGGAAAGGCAACGTCATGTCGCTCCCCTCGCACGGGTACGGTCTACGTGTCTCTTGTCTCGTGACGCTCGCGCTGCTCTTCGGTGCGGTCGTTCCTGTCATCGCCGCCGATCGTGATGCCGCCATCACGCCGGCCGGCGCGTTCGCGTCGCTCGAGTTCGCGGCTCCGGCCCTTGTGCCAGCCGATGCCGCCGCTCCGGAGGCCGAACCGGCCCCGCTCGTCTCGCGTTCGTTCGTGGCCATCCTCGGGATGCCGCGTCCGCCATCGCGCTCCGCGGTTCTCACGCCGACGTCCGTGAAGCGGCCGCTTGCAACGAAGCGCCCGTCGCTCCTGCCGGCGCTCTACGCGTCGTTCGCCGGGCTGCAGGTGGCGGACTTCGTCTCGACGCGCCAGGGGCTGTCGTCGGGCGCGCGCGAAACCAACCCGCTGATGCGGCAGGTTGTCGGCAGCAACGCCGGGTTCATCGCGATGAAGGCCGGCGCGGCGGCCGGATCGATTTTCATCGCGGAGCGGATGTGGAAGAAGAACCCCGCGGCCGCCATCGCGACGATGGTCGCGATGAACTCGCTCTACGGGATCGTCGTCGCGCGCAACTACTCGGTCGTGCGCGGCCTGAAGTAGGGCAGGCCTTTAGGCCTGCCGTGAGCCGTAGGGCAGGGCTTTAGACCTGCCCTCGACCGCGCTCTCGTCCGCTGACGCTAAGGGCCGGCTCGCGCCGGCCCTCTTTTTCTCCACGCCTCATCCGACGTCAGACGTCCGCGGGTTCGACAACACGGACGCCGTCCATGTGCGGATCGAAATGGCGCGGGTTGAACGTCAGGATCGCGTCGGCCCGTGCCTGGCTCGCGCACTCAGCAATCACCGCGTCGTAGGTCCGCCCGCCGCCAATCCCTGTCGCCGCCAGCCGTCCAAGCAGCCCGACGTGGGCATTCGCATCCAGCGTGACGACTGCAGCGTGGTCGATGAAGTTCCCCTTCACGAGCGCCCAGGCATCGGCGGGGGCCAGGCGGTGCGGCGCCGGCAGGCGAGTGAGGACCGCGTAGGTTTCGACGAGGGCGTGCGCCGCGATGGCCAGCTGGTCCCCGGTGTCGAGTCGTCGCTCGATCTCGCTGACGGCAGCCTCGTGGCGTTCGTGCCACGTACACACAGCCGCAATCATGCAGCTCGTGTCGAGCGCAAGGATCCCCACATTCAGCGACCGCGGCGCCGCGCGGCCAGGTCGCGCCGCGTGCGTTCGACCGTCGCCCTTCGCAACCGAGGCACCTGACTCGCCGGAGTGGCGACGAGCAGGCGTCCCTTGCGCGCGAGCGTCACGGCCAGCGGCTGCGGCTCGATTTCGATCACGCCGTCGCGCCACCGCACGTCCAGCGGCACGCCAGGCTCGAGCGCGGCTTCGCGCCGAATCTCGCTCGGGATGACGAGGCGCCCGGCGGCATCCATGGTAGTGATCATGGTATGAATCTTACCGTACGTGGTCGGTCAGACGTCCGCCGGCTGTTGGCTCCGGCTGACGCTCGACTTTCGCACGGCCACCGCGCAGAGCACCACGAAGAGCGCGGCGTTCCCAGGCATCTGGAGACTGAATTCCACGGCTTCCTGGAGCGCGATCGCGATGAGCCCCGTCACCGCGCCCAGGCGAAGCCAGTATCCGAAGCCGTCATCGTCACCTTCGCGAAACCGCGACCGGACCTCGCGAACGAAAAGCCCGATCAGCGTGACGATTGGCACGACGAGCAACAGGCCACCCTCCGCGAGCAGTTGAAGATAGTCGCTGTGCGCCTCGGCGAAGTGAACCGTGTCGCGTTGAAACGACTGGTAGAGGAGCATCGAGGTCCCGTAGGTGTTCAGGCCGGTTCCCGTCCACGGAAACGCCTCGAACACCCGCCAAGCGTCGCGCCAGGCAAACAGCCGCCCATCCAGCGTCCGATCGACTCGGTCGAATCGCGCGACGATGGCATCGGTGCCGGTCCAGCCCACCGCGATGAACGTCGTGGCGACCAGGAAGCAGACGACGATCGTTCGCTTCGACCAGCCGGCGTGACGGCGGAAGGCGAACAGCGTCGAGATGGCGACCGCCGCCATCAGGCATGTGATGCCCGATCGGGACAGCGTGAGGATCAGCGAGAAGGTCATCAGCAGGATCGCGAAGCCGACCAGCACGGCGTGGTTGGCGTCACGGGACGACAGCCAGACGAGTCGCGATCGCCACGCAGACCCAGCCCCCCGCATCCCGCGTGACGCCAGCGCGCTGAAGTAGCCGATCGACAACGGAATGGTCATCAACATCCAGCCGGCGAAATGATTCCGATTGACGAACGGGCCGAATGGCCCGCCGCCGGGAGTGAACAGCACCGGGCCGTGGACCGGCGTCCAGAACCCGTAGATCCGCCCGGCGAAGAGCGGGCGCTGGACAATTCCCACGGCGGCGACCACCGCACCCACCAGGACGAGCCCGGGCAGGAGGCGACGGAGTTTGAGGCCGTCGAGCGTACGTGTGAGGCCCAGCAGAAATATTCCGAAGCCGCCGACAAAGGCGAGGCTGAGCCACGTCTGCCGGACGTCGATCGACAACGGGTGAGCCACCCGGTCGCCGGTCAGCAGACCAACGGCGTACGAGAGGTCGTACTCCTGCAGGAACGCGTCCGTGGCGGGGCTGAGGGCGCGGAGCGTCTCGCGCGGAAGCGAGACGAACTGCACGGCCACTGCGGCGGCAAGCAGTGCAAGCCCGACCGCAATCGTGACGTTGGCGCGGCGTCCGCCGAATTCCGTTCGGGCGACGAGCCCCCACACACCAAGCCCGGCAGCCGCGGTCAGGAGCGGCACGTAGGCCCAGGTGTAGACGGCGCCAAACGCGAGCACGCCCCAAGCGAGCGTCAGCAGCAGCAGGCCGGTGAACTGGTCGCCTCGATGGGCAGAGATCAGCACCATCTCGGCCATCGGCCCCACAGGAGCACGGCGATCCGTGGACGGTGTATGATCCGAATCAGAATTGTCGGTGCACCGACGTTCGTGAGTCGTATGATATGCTCCTATTGGTCTCTAGCGGTGGCATTGACTTTGCGGCAAGCTATGCTGGAGGGTCAAACGTGATGTTTGTTGTCGCTGGCCTCTGGCTGCTGACGTCGATCATCCTTGGGCTCGTCGTCGGACGTGTCGTCGCGTTCGGTGAGCGCTCCCGGCAGCCGTCAGATGGCATCCACTCGGCTCGCACCTCAGTTTAACTGCCCATCGTCAAGGGGCGCCTTCTGATGCGCCAGCCGGTGGCCGACCGCGCGGCGATGGCGGCGGTGAAGGGCCTCTTGAGGCTGCGCGGCCTGCCGATGCCGTAGAGCGCCCGCTCTCCTTCATCTTCGTCATGCGCCCCTACTTTCGAGTCCGGCGTGGCGTGCTGGTCGAGATGTCAGAATGCCCCGTGACCCCATATGACGGCCTTGACTGTCTTGGCGAGAATCTGCAGGTCCAGCCACAACGAATAGTGATAGACGTAGTGTAGATCCTCGTCGGTGTGCAGGTGCATCGGCTTATCGCTGCGCCCGTTCACTTGCCACCATCCTGTTATGCCCTGAGGCACAGCAAGTCGCCGTCGCTGCCGAGGGTCGTATTTCGCAACCAACCAGGGTAACTCCGGCCGGGGCCCGACCAGACTCATGTCCCCGCGGAGCACGTTGAACAACTGAGGCAATTCGTCCAGACTGCAGCGCCTCAGAATACGGCCTGTCGCCGTGACGCGCGGGTCGAGACGCTGCTTATGGTTGATGGCGCCTATGTCGGTCTCGTTCTTGAACTGGTCATCGAGCATTTCGGCCCCGGCCATCATCGTCCGGAACTTGAACATCCGGAATCTGCGGCCGTTTTCGCCGATGCGTTCCTGCCGAAAAATAGCCGGCCCTGGTGAGTCCAACCTGACCACAGCCGCAATAATCGCCATGATCGGAGCGGTCGCTATCAGCAGGCCGGAACTTACGATGATATCGAATGCCCTTTTCACAATGCGCGGCATGCCGGAAATCACCGGGTCTCGGAGCGCAATCACTGGCAGTCCACTGAAGTCATGCGGTTTCGCGCTAACCAGTGCGAGTGGGAGGTAGTCAGGCACGACATGTACGCGCACTGGCAACGAGCCAACCCGTTCCACAACATCGCGAATCTTTCCGTGTGAACCGGCCGGCAGAGCGATCCAGACGTCGTCAATTCGGCGCTGCGTCACGACGCGCTCGAGTTCGCTGATAGGACCAAGACGGAGGCCGTCGGCAGTCACCCCGCCAACGCCGTCCGGAGCGTCATCGAGAAAACCGACGAGTTCGTAACCCCAGCGCTGGTAGTCGTCGAGGACCTCGGCGACCTGCTTGCCGAGCGCACCACCCCCGATCACGAGAATCCGGATACTCCCGTTCGTGGAGCGGAGCCCAACCAGCCTGTGCCACGTGCGCATGACGTAGCGGACGCCCAGCAGCGACGCCAGGTTGATGGTCAAGGAATAGCCAAACTGGAGGCGCGACAGTTCGGCCCGCGTGAGATAGAACGCTCCGGCGAGAAGCACGGTCGCCATCATCGCCGCTGCGATCACCTTGATGGTTTCCTGGTACCAGCGGAGCACACGTTCGGGTTCGTAAACGCCACAGGCGAGCAGCGCTATCGCCCAGCTAGCCACGACCATCACGTACACGAGGAGCGCCGGGTCGGCACTGCCCGGATTGAGAGCCTCGCCATAGGGAAGAGTGCGTCGCAGGAGTGTCCCCAGATAGAAGCCACACGCCGGGAGCACAAGATCTATCAGGAATAGTTTCCGGCTGAGTGGATTGTTGAACCTCATCGAAGACCCTCCGAAAACTTCTTGAGGCCAGTCAGTTGGAGCGCGACCAGCACCAGGAAGATCGGGATGTTGATCAGGTAGCGCTTCCATAGACGGCGTGGCTCGCTCATAAGCCGGAACAGCCACTCGAGCCCGCTACGCTGGATCCACCGTGGCGCCTGATTCTTCAGACCTGCGTGGAAATCAAACGCAGCACCGACACCTATGAGAACGGGCACCTCAAACCGCGACACGAAGTTCGCCATGAGTCGTTCTTGTTTTGGCGTGCCAAGGCCCACCCAAATGATGTCAGGCTTGGCTTCATGCACTGCCCCGATCATCGATGCTTCGTCCGCCGGTCCTAAGGCACCAAACGGGGGGGTATAGGTTCCGGCGACATGAACTCCTGGGAAACGGGCGGTGAGTTTGGCCACCAGGGCTTCGGCCACTCCAGGCCCGCCACCAAGAAAGAAGTGCCGCAAGGCGTACTGCCGCGATTGCTCGCAGGCGGCCAGCATCAGGTCCGGACCATATACTCGACTCACGGACTTCGCCCTGTGGTACCGGCACAGCCAAACCAGTGGCATGCCGTCTGGCACGACCAGCCCTGCGGCGTTGTGGATTCTACGAAGACTGTCGTCCTTCTGGCTCTCCATCACTCCGTGCATACCAGTGACACAGACGTACTCGCGCGCACCTGCCTTGACCCATTGCCTGATCTGACAAAGCGTCTCCTCCATCGTGACCGGGCTGACGAGGACGCCGAGCACGTTGACCGGCCGCATGATGGTTGATGACGTCCAGCGTTAGAGCGGGTGTGCTAGGTAGTCGAGGCCGAGCTTTTCGAACTCGACGAGGCCCTCACGCAGGGTCCTCCGTGAAAGCCACCAGTCACTCGCGCGAAACGGATCGTAGCGACTCGTCCGGATGATCGGCGTCGATAACTCTGATGGCCAGACGCGCCGAAGCGCCCGCCGATATCGTCGGCCGTGCGTCGGGCTGACGACCACGATCGCCCGTTGAACCTGATGCTGTCGCGCCCACGTCGCCAGCGCAAGAGTGTTCTCGGTTGTCCCGCCCTCACCAGCATCCGCTTTCGTCAGCACGGCCCTCGGTACCCCCAACTGCACAAGGGTGTCGAGGGTCAGGTCAGGAAGGTGGACACCGCGTCGATCGAGTTCCGAATCGACTGATGTTGGCGCTGCCTCCAATATCAGGACCCGCTTCGCCAGCCCTTCATGGTAGAGATCGGCGATCTCGAGTCCTCCAGAGAGGTTGCTTTCCGGCGTCATCACGAGGACATCGGCCGGTCCGATGGGATCGTTCAAGATCAGGAATCCGCCGATGGACGACAGGACGCTCGTACGGATACTGGGTACCAGCGCAGCGCAGGCGAAAATGAGCGCCAGCGTCACGACCGCGACGCGCCTGGTCAATTGTGGCCGCCAGGCGGAGCCCTCTGCTGACTTCTGTCGCCCTCGTTCGAGTGTCATCAGGAAACGGACCAGGCAGGTTTCCACGCCGTCGGCTCAGCCAACCCGCAACAGGACCTTGAGACAGTTGCGGTCCCGGACCCTCCTCCACGCCTCGGCATAGGAGCTGAGGGGCATCACATTCTGTAGATACGCATCCAGCGGCAGCCTTGGAAGCAGTTCTATCGCCTGCCGGAAGTGCCTGGCGCTGCTACCGACCGACCCGACAATGCGCTTGTCGTACGCCACGACCGTCTCGAAGCTGAACGGCCGGCGCCCGTACGGCAGTCCCATCAGCAGAATCGTCGCCCCGGCGGCGCTCTTGTCGAGCACCGTCTCGAGCACGGCAGGATTGCCCGTGACTTCGACGAGTACCTCGAACTCCGTCAGCTTCTCGAGCGAGGTGCGCGGTGTCAGGCCGGCGTCTGCGAGGCCGGACAGCCGCCTGGTGTCCTGATCGTACACGGTCACGGCATGCCCCGTGTCCTGGAGCACGAGCGCGCACAACCGGCCGAGCGGGCCGGCGCCGATCACGGCGGTCCGCGGCTGGCCCTGGGCCGAAGGCAGCAGCTCCGGCAGCCGCCCGATGCCCTTCAACGCGACCGCCAACGGCTCGCACAGCGCGGCGCGGTCCAGGCTCAAGTTCTTCGGGATTACGTGTACGAAACGGCTTGGCACGCGGACATACCCGGCGTACGCCCCATCCAGCCGCAGCACGCCCAGCTCCTTCCGCTCTGAGCACCCGATCCAGTTGCCGTGATTGCACGGCTCGCAGTGACCGCAGCTCTGAATACATTCGGCGACCACGCGATCGCCGGCGCTGACGCCGTTCACTTTCGCGCCGACCGCTACGACCTCGCCGCTCATCTCATGGCCTGGCACGATGGGGTACTGCCCGAGGCCGTTCGCGAAGTAGCCCAGCGTGCCGTTCACGATCTCCAGATCCGTTCCACACACGCCGACGTAGGCGACCTTGATCAACACATCGTCGGGTCGCACCTCAGGCATCGCGACGCGCTTCAGCGATACATGCCCGGGACGCTCCACCACCACCGCGTCGTAGCTGCTTTCGAAGTAAAGGCTGGTGCGTCCCTCTTGGTCTCGCATTGCTGCTCCGTCGAGCAGGCCCTGGATGATCCCGGTGGTCTTGTAGTATCTGAATCTCAGAATGTCCTTCAGAAGAGCACTCGCTCCCCACTTCGGAGCCCGGGGGCCTGGTTTCGACACAAGTGCGTGGCTGGCGTCGCCGACGGCCCAGAACAGCTCGCGACACACCTCCCCCACCGCGTCGCTCCTCTTCTTGGCGCCGATCTGCCGGGCCGCAATCGCTTCGCGGTAGTGGCGGTGGCGGATCTGGTCCCACGTCTCCCGATGCACGTGGTACACGGCCGCGCCGGGCTCGTAGACGACGCGATGGTCTCGGAGCAGCCAGAACTTCGCCCAATCGGCGTCTTCCAGGCCTGGCAGACCTTCGTGAAACGGGTACTCCGTCCACAAGTCGCGGCGAATCGCGGCGTTCGCATTGTTGGCCAGGATGTGCGGCGGCTTCAGTTCGATGCGCCTCGCTCCGAAGATGCGATCAAAATCGCGCGCCTCGGCGTACTTCGACTGCGGCCCGCCCATCTGGCGACCGTAGACCATCGCCACGCTCTTGTCCCTGAGTGGGGCGACCAGCGTCTCGAGCCAGTCGCCGTCCACGGGGAACGCGTGCGCCGACACGATGGCGAGGAGCGATCCCCGGCTCGCGCGAATGCCCGCATTGAGCGAATAACCGAACGTGAACTGATTGCGGTCGATGCACTCGACCTGCACGCCCGCTGCGCGTGCGATGTCGCGTGTGTTGTCCACAGAGCCTGAATCCACGACGATGATCTCGAAATTGCGATATCGCTGGTTCACGAGACACTGGAGGAGGATCGGTAGGTTCTCGGCCTCGTTGAACGTCCGCACGATGATCGACGTCTCAGGGCTCGACTCGTGAGGTTGGGGCATCGTCGGGCTATCTGACTTGAACATGGCGGCTCAGGAGGCGTCTGCTTTCGCAACCACCTCGCGGATCTTCGCACCCGGCGGCAGGTAGGCGCCGATCAACAGCTTCTGCGCTCTCCGAAGGCTTCTCCACGCAACGCGACGCGCGGCGGCCCGCCACGCTGATGTGGGCACCGGCACATAGCGTCGCGCGATCTCGCCGCCCTCCTGCAGCATCTGCGCATAAGACGTTGTCGACTTGCTCGCCTGGTGGAGACGGTATGCGCCCCAGACGTCGCGGACATGCCCGAAGCGAAACCCGGCGCCCGCCGCGCGCAGGTACCACTCGTAGTCCATCCCGTAGTGCAGAGACTCGTCGAGGCCGCCAATGCGGTCGAAGACGCGCCGCCGGAAGAACCCCGCACAGTTCGCGTGGTAGCAGTCGGCGGTCCACAGATAGATCTGGGCGTTGAACTTGGGTTCACGCCGCAACTTCAGGAACCGCCCGGCCTGATCGACGAACGCATAGTCGGAAAACACGATGTCGATGGCCGGATTGGCCGCGAAATAGGCCGCGGCCTTCAACAGGCAGTCGTCTACGTAGAGATCGTCTGAATTCAGCCATCCGATGATGCTACCGGTAGCATGCGGAAGGCCCTTGTTGAACGCGTGCGACTGGCCGTGGTCCCGCTCGCTGACCCACCAGGCCAAGTGGTCCTGGTGCTGGCGGATCACCTCCACCGATCCGTCGATCGACCCGCCGTCGACGACGATGCACTCGAGGCCCGGGTAGGCCTGCCGCGTGACGCTCCGAATCGCTCGGTCGAGAAACTGCGCCTGCTGATAGGAGGGCATGATGACCGAAATACGTTCGACGCTCATCGTCCCGCCACCGTTGCACCCGGTGTGCGTGGCAAGTGCGATAAGATCCAGCTCTGGATGAGGGTGCTTCTAACGGGCGGTTCGGGCTTCATCGGCACCAATCTCGTGGACGCGCTGCTGGCGCGCTCGATGCCCGTCCTGAATCTCGACACGATGCAGCCGCTGAAACCAGAACATCAACCATGGCGGCGCGCCTGCGACATCCTCGATCGTGACCGCCTTCGGGACGAGCTTGCCGCGTTCGCGCCGACGCACGTTGTCCACCTGGCCGCGAGAACCGACGTTGCGGGACGCACGATGGACGAGTACGCGGCGAACACCGACGGAACCGCGAACGTGCTCGCGGCCATCGCCCGAACACCTTCCGTGGCACGCATCGTCATTACGTCCTCACAATTCGTGCACCAGTACCACGGCCAGCCGGCGCACGACGAGGATTTCGCACCGTACACGGTCTATGGCGAGAGCAAGGTGCTGACGGAGCAATTGACGAGGCGCTCCAGGCTTGCCTGTGAGTGGGTGATCATCAGGCCCACGAACATCTGGGGACCGTGGCATCCGCGCTATCCATTCGAATTCTGGAAGGTCCTGAGCCACGGCCTTTATGTGCATCCGGGCCGCAACCGTATCGTCCGATCGTACGGTTACGTCGGCAACGTCGTGTCCCAGATCATCACGGTGCTGACAGCGCCGGCAGCTCGCGTCGATCGGCGCGTCTTCTACGTCGGCGATCGGCCGATTGACCTGTACGACTGGGTGAACGGATTTTCGCTCGAGCAGGTCGGCAAGCCCGTGAAGGTCGCGCCAACCTGGTTCGTGAAGGGCCTCGCGGTGATCGGCGACGTCCTCGGACGTGTGAACATTCCGTTTCCGATCACGCTGTCCCGTTACCGGAGCATGACGACCAGCAACGACGCGCCCATGGATGCGATCTACGACCTCTGCGGAGACCCTCCGTATACGCTGCAGGCGGGCATCGCCGAAACCGTGGCGTGGCTGCGCGTCCACCATCCGTCCCTGGTGCACACCAGACAGGACGATTAAGGCCCGGGCATTTCATCCGCGCCAGACACGCCCAGCGCCTCGAGCGCGTTGCGCAGAGTCTGGCGGTGAACCGCCTCCCACGCACGCGGGCTGCTGTTGGCATTGTGTGCGGCGAGCAGGACGTTATCCATGCGCCTGAGCGGACTGTCGAGCGGCAAGGGCTCGTGCTCGAACACGTCGAGCGCTGCCCCCGCGATCCGTCCGGCCCGAAGCGCCGCCACCAGTGCTTCCTCGTCGACGACCGGCCCTCGCGATGTGTTGATCAACACGGTTGAGGGCCGCATGCGCGAGAGCTGCGCGGTTCCGATCAGGCGCATCGATGTCGGATTCAGGTCGCAGTGAAGCGTCACGAAATCCGACCGAGAGAGCAGCGTGTCGAGGTCGACGGGCACGAGCCCCGTCATTTCGCACAGAGACTGCGCGATCGGCAGGATGTCGTTCCCGAGAATCGTCAACCCGAACGCTTTCGCGCGGCGGGCCACTTCGCTGCCGATGTTCCCGACGCCCACGATACCGAGCGTGCTTTCGTTGAGGGCCACCGACGGTAGTTTGTCCCACGCACCGCGACGCATGCGCTCGGTCGACCACGGCACGCGCCGGGCGAAGGCGAGGATGTAGGCGAACACCGTGTCGGACACGGGAAACGTAAAGGCGCCAGGAGTGTTGCAGACCCTGACGCCCAGCCGCGCTGCGGCGTCACGATCGATGCTGTCGATTCCCGTGCCCCACTTCGAGATGACGCGCAGCCGGGGCACGGCGGCCTCGAGTACTCGTGCCGTGAAGCGATCGTCCCCGCAGATCGCGCCGTCGACGTCGCCCACGAGCGCGAGCAGTTCGTCTTCATCCAGCCGCTCCCGCACCGACGCGATCTTGAGCGCGATGCTGCGGTCGGCGAGCCAACCGCGGTAGCGCTCGACGACGGGGAGCAGGTAGGGCGCTGACAGGAGCAGGGTGTACTTCATGCCCGCCCGCTCTCGGTCAGGAGCCGCTCCACGCGCCGAAGATCGGACTCGGTGTCGACGGACTGGCAGCGCGCGGCTGTCTCGACCATCCGCACACGCATTCCGTGCTCGAGGATGCGCAGCATGTCGATTGACTCCGCCTTCTCCCAACGAGTCGGCTCCAGTGCAGAATATTGGAAGAGGAAGTCTCTCCTGAATCCGATGACGCACACCTGCCGATAGGCCGAGCCGCGTTGAAAGCCCGTTCGCAGAGCCGACGGCACCGGCTCCCGCGAGAAGTACAGCGCGTCACCACTTTCGCCGAACACGACCTTGACGGTGTTGGGATCCCTGAACTCCTCTTCGGTTTCAATCGCAGCCGCCAGGTTCGTGCACTGTACGTCTCGCTCGTCGAACGGCCACATGGCGAGATCGAGCATCTCGGCTGTGACCATCGGCTCGTCGCCCTGCACCATGATGACGACGTCAGCGTCGAAGTGGCGCGCCGCTTCGGCGACGCGGTCGCTGGCCCGCTCGTGCCGAGCCGACGTCATGATCACGCGTGCGCCGAATCGTTCGGCTGCGGTCCGGATCTCCTCGTCGCACGTGGCGATGTAGACCTCGCCGATCCGCGGGTTGGCGCGCGCGCCGTCGTAAACCCATTGGATCATCGGACGCCCGAGAATCGGAGCGAGCGGCTTCCCAGGAAACCGGCTCGACCCCATACGCGCCGGTATGACAGCGATGGCGTTCATGCTTCTTTGCGTATGGATTCCATCAGAACGGCTCGAGCCGGGGCGCCGTCGAGACCGACCATCCTCAACGGCAGGCAGATCAGCTCGTAGCGGCCGGGCCGCACGCCGTTCAAGTCGAGCCCTTCGAGCACTACGACCCCTGCCATCAACAACGTGCGATGCACGGTCGGCGGAGCGGCGTGAAACCGTTCCACGGACATGTAGTCCACGCCGACGAGGCGAATCCCCTTCGTCACCATCCATTCGGCTGCGTCCGGCGTGAGCGCCACGAAGTCGCGCTGAAAGCCCTGACGCCGCTCGCTCCAGATGCGGCTGTTGTCGGTTTTCAGCAGCAGGCGGCGCACGTCGCCGCCGAGATCCAGCGCGTCGAGACGGCGCACGTCAACGGCCGGGGCGTCTGGGATGTCAGCAACGACGACCGGCCCGATCAAGTCCTCGAGGCGGAGCTGGTCCACGGCTGTACCGTGCCTGAAATGATGCCGCGGCGCGTCAACGTGCGTCCCCGAATGCGCGCTGAACGAGATCCTCGACGCGTTGACGGCATCTCCTGCATCCATGTCGAGGAATCGGCCGATTTCGATTGGCGGATCACCTGGCCAGACCGGCAAGTTCGCGTCCACGGGAAGGGAGATATCGATGAATCTCATACGGCCGTGACACTACACCTCGTCAGCGTGCGAGCGACCAACCACAGACCTGCCGGTCTTCTTCAAGCTAATCGATCCTGAAGAACGCCGCTAGCCTCGGTGTGTCCGGTGGCTTTATCGATGTTTTCTCATCAGATACGCCCATAAGCCCGCACGCGTGTTCCCGCTCAACGCTCGCGCCGCCAGCGACATCAGGCGACCGGTCATGCCTATGACGATCGTCCGGCTACCGCCATCGAAGGCCGCTGCGATCCTGGCCGCGACGCAATCGGGATCGAGTAAGCCGGTGGACTCCTTCACGCCAGCGAACCGCTGAAAGCCCGTGGCCGTGCCCGACGGTGACACGGTGATCACGCTGACCTGTCCCGTCCCGGCCCACCGCAACTCGCCAGCGAGCGCTTCGGAGAAACTGAGCATGAAGGCTTTTGAGGCTGCGTACACCGCCATGTACGGCAGCGGTTGAAACGCGGCCGAAGACGCGATGTTGACGATCGTGCCGCTACCCTTCATTAGGAACTGTGGCACGAGCGCGCGACTGATCAGTACTGGCGCCATGCAATTGACCCTGATCATGTCGAGGTGCCGCTCGTGACACACGGCCGTGTACTCGCCGCGAGCACCAATGCCGGCGTTGTTCACGGCAATCTCGATATCGTCCCCGTCGGCCTCCAGATCGTTGGCGAAGCGGCGACATGCCGCCTCGTCAGCCAGGTCGACCACGGTCGCCCGGGCGTCGAGCTGATGGGCAGCTTGTTGGAGTCTTCCATCATCGCTGTCCACCAGGGTCAGGGAGTATCCGCGCGCGTAGCAGTGCCGGGCGAGGGCCAGGCCGATGCCCCCGGCCCCTCCCGTGATCAAGACGCGCGATCGATGGCGGCTCGGCCACCGCTCGAGCTGAATATATCTGGCGAGAGGCAGCAGGAATCCAAGTCGCCTCGCCGCCGGTCGATGACCCGTGGCCACTAGCTTGGAATTGGAGGCCGCGAGCACGTCCATGTACAAACACCGTAATTGGAACGGTGCCCAGCGCCGCAGCCAGACGGCCGGCGCGAGCAGCGCGACGGGCAGCTTGACGTGTCCGGCCCGGCGGCCTGAGAGCCGGCCCATAGCTGCAAAGAGTGCGCCGAAAGTGATTGGCTCGCCATCGGTCAAGAAGTACAGCTCATTCGCCGTTCGCGCGTCGCCGGCGACGGCACACAGCATCCTCGCCGCTTCGCCCACCTCGATGATGCTGACCCTGCCGGGCCAGTCGAACTTGAACGCCAGGCCACCGGCTGCGACGCGCTCATAGAGCGCGCGAACATGGTGCGTCGGAGACATCCCTGGCCCGTAGCACCACGGGATTCTGATGATCGTGAACGCCAGGCCGGACTCTCTGACGAGCCGTTCGCCTTCGAGCTTGCTGCGCCCGTAGAACGACACCGGGTGTGCCAGCGCGTCTTCGTCGAGTTCGATCGTGCACGGGTCGGCGGGAGCTCGGTCGACCGCGCCCATCGTGCTCGTGTAGACGAAACGCTTGACACAATCTTTCGACAACACTCCGAGCAGCTTTCGCGTTGGCTCGGTGTTGGCCTCGACCACTTCCTGACGGGCGAAGAAGTCGACACGCGCGGCAAGGTGAAAGACGAACTCGGATTGGCGGACCCGATCGGCGACGCGATCGATGTCAACGAGGTCGACGGGAATGACCGCGACCGATGGGTCGGTCCTGATGTCGGCTGCGAGCAACGATGGGTCGCGCGCGATCACGGTCACATCGGCGGTCCGGCCAGCGACTCCCGATCGCAGGAGTTCCCGAACCAGATGCTCCCCGACAAAGCCGGTCGCCCCGGTGACCAGCACGCGAGCCCTGCCGCCGCTTGCCTCGCGAGGCGCCGCGACGACTGATGAACGCGGCAGCTTGGGCCGCTTGGTCGCAACGAGAATCGTCCGCGACGCAGGCCACGGATGCCGAAACACGTAGGTGTCGAGCAGCCGCAAACCGGCGTTGCGCAGCGTGTGCTGCCAGTCCTGGGCCGTTCTGAAGTGGAGGGTATCGGCGGCGTACAGACGGCTGTCCCAGAACCGCGTCCATTTCACGTCTGGGCCATCTCGCGCGTCGACTTCTTTGAGAATCAGCACGCCGTCGTCGTCGAGCGCCTCGCAAGCGATCGCGAGAAGGTCGATCTGACGGTCGTATGGGTGATGGTGCAGGACGTCGTTGAAGATCACCGCCGCGGCTCCACGGATGCGGCAGTTGCTGATGTCGGCGACCTCGAACAACGCGTTGGGAGATGCGATCTGTGTGGCGATGCGAATCCGCTCGGGTTCGCGATCGAGGCCGATGAACCGGGCGCCGGGCAACGCGCCGGCAAGCAGATTTGTCAGCATCCCTTCGCCGCATCCTAGATCCAACACGGTGCCGCGTGTCGGCAGGGCGCGTTTCAGGCGCGCGATCGGATACAGCGAGTGTTTGAGCAGGGCACCGGCCATGCCGATGCCCGCCGAACGGTATCGCCACGATTGGCGGATTTGTCGGTAAGCCATCACGCCGGTAGCGCGAGCAGATCACACTGACTGCGGGCGCCGACCGTAAGATCGGCCAGCCCCCCTGGATCCACAACCTGCGGGTACCCGTCGCGATCGAGGCGGTACACGCGATAGTTCATGGACAGCAGCAGCGAGACCAGCTCGGAGGGGTTGCCGCCGCTGTTGGCGAGGCCGAACGGCCAGTACTCAATCAGCACGATCGGCCGATCGGAACGGAGCAGATTCAACGCGCCGCGCAGGATGTGTGCCTCCCAGCCTTGCGCATCGATCTTGAGCATCCGCACCGGCTCCCAGGCGGGGCGTAACGCATCCAGCGACTCGACCTGGACGCCGCATTCACGGGTCCCGACGTCGATTGGGAAGAGCGTCGACTCGCCGAGGTTCCATTCGCACACATGAAGAACCCCGTTCTGGCGACGTTCGCCCACGGCGATCCCGAGGATCTCGCACGCCCCTCGGGTTTCGCTCGCGACGCGCCGGGTATTGATTTCGAGCAGGCCTCGCGAGATCGGCTCGGGCTCGATGCAGATGACGCGCCCGGAAGGGCCGACCTTTCCGGCGGCGCAGACGGCGAAATAACCTGCTCCCGCCCCGACATCGACCACCACATCGCCCGGCTGAAGATGCGTCAGAACGTACTCGGTCTTCTTCTTGTCGCGGAGCGACTTGCCGTAGAGATAGAGACTGCCATATGCGCGCCTGATCGGCGGCAGCCGTCGTGCCCACCCCAAGGTCACGAACAGCTTCGTCACCGCAAACCCGCCGAGGAGGACGGCGGCGTGAAACACCGAGCCGGTGCCGTCTTCGTTCCAGACCCGCTGATAGAGGCGCCGCGCCGCAGACATGCCGCCCCCCTTCATACCGTCTTGTCGACCGTCTTCACCCGCCCGTGATTGGCCGGCGCCACCAGCCGGGCGCCGCGCGCCTCCGAGAACGTGATCTCCCGAACCAAATAGAGCGGCCGCTCCTTGACCTCTTCGTAGATGCGCCCGATGTACTCGCCGACGACGCCGATCGACACGAGTTGAACGCCGCCAAAGAACAGCATTATCAGCGTCAGGGCTGTGAAGCCGGGAATGAAGTAATCCGGCCGGTAGAGCCTTATGGCGAAAACGGCCAGCGACAGCAGGCTCGTCGCCACCACGATCACCGCGCCGAGTACTGTGATCAACCGCAGCGGGACGGTCGAGAACGACGTGATCGCGTCGATCGCAAACAGGAACATCTTCCAGAACGGGTAGTGTGTCGTTCCGGCTCGCCTGGGGTGTCGATCGTACAGCACTGGCGTCTGCCTGAATCCGACCCAGCTCACCATGCCCCGGATGAAACGGTGCTGCTCGCGCATCTGCTGGACCGCACGTACGACACGGCGATCCATCAGCCGAAAATCGCCTGCATCGCGCGGTACGTTCCGGTGCGTGAGGATCCCCATGAGCTGATAGAACAGTTTTGCCGTCCACAGCTTGAAGACTCCTTCGCCCTCGCGCGATCGACGCTGGCCGTAGACCACGTCGTAGCCGTCCCGCCACTTCGCGATCATCTCGCGGATGACCTCTGGCGGATCCTGCAGGTCGGCGTCGATCAGCACAACGGCGCCGTCGGCCACGTGGTCCAGACCAGCGGTCACCGCGGCCTGGTGGCCGAAGTTTCGGCTGAGGCTGATCACCGTGACGTTCGGACACTGGCGTGTCAGATCGCTCACCACGTCAGGCGTGCCGTCGTGGCTTCCGTCGTCGACCAGGATGATTTCGTAGGCGAGGCCGGATTCGTCGAGCACGGCCGACGTACGTCGGACGAAGTCCGACAGATTCTCGGCCTCGTTGAAGCACGGCGCGACGACTGAGATCTCGGTTGTGTTCACCTTGCGGCTCCGCATGCGCTCACGGGACGCTCACCGCGCCTCGTTTCGGATTCGTGGCGATCACAACGACATTCCAGCACAGCGGCCGCAGAAACGGGGCCACCGTCAGCACGGCCTTGTCGAAGCGCTCGAGTGGATTGTAGAGCCACGCCCAGCGGTCGCCTTCGGAGACGATGGCCTTCCAGTACCGCTCTTTGTTGGGATTTCGCCGCTCCACGGTCGCCATGATCACGAAGATCACGAGTGTCGTGAGCCAGAACCACCGCAGGTGGACGGCCGCAAAGTGACGTTTGAACAGCCGGAGGTCCTTGAGGCGCAGCGGGTGTTCGTCCTTCGTTCGAACCTCCGTCGCGATTCGCCGGTAGATGTTGATGAGCGGGTTGTAGGCGACCGGGTCCCAGCTCGCCAGTGTGCCGCCTGGCTTCAGGTGCGGCAAAATGCTTTGTAACGTCGGTTCGATGTCGACGTGGTGAAAGAGGTTGCCCGCGTAAATCACATCGAACTGCTGTTGCAACGGCAGTGCAAATCGTTCCGCCGCGGTCTTATGCGCGTGAATCCGGACGCCATGGCGCTCGGCGAGAGCCAGCGTGCGGTCGAGCATCCGTTGCGAAATGTCGGTCGCCGTCACCTCCGCGCCCTCGAGTGCGAAGTACACGCTCGCTTCGCCCAACCCGCAGCCAACGTCCAGGAGAGTCTTGCCGCGCAGCGGGCCTACGGCCTGCCTGATGAAGCGCATCTCCGGCGCCGTGCAGGCTTCATTTGCGCGACGCACATCGATCGACGCCGCATCCTCGGTCGAGGCCCATTCGTCGTGGAAGTGCTCCTCGGCGATGAAGCGATCGGACGCGCCACCGGCCTCGGCAGCGGCTGCGCCCGAGGCCGCGTGCGGCAGTCCCGCCTCGGCCGCGATCCGGCTGACAACGTCCCGGAAGAAGCGGGCATTGGCGCTCTGGACAGGATCGGCGGCGCTACCGGCGGGGGGCCGGCCCCCGCCCCCGGCCCCGGGCACCCCCCCCCCCCCGCCGGACCCCGCGGGGGCG
>ORMF011728428.1_pt1 | contig 20461 bp, 17 predicted proteins | sample 1779871 | NCBI WGS metagenome assembly ORMF01 (sample SAMEA104232316, study PRJEB22302) | groundwater metagenome | biome: forest; feature: aquifer; material: groundwater | place: USA | collected 2011-08-07 | depth 5.4 m | reverse complement strand
GGCCACCTGGTGTTTGCCACCCTGCATACCAACAGCGCCCCGGAGTCCATCAACCGCTTGCTGGACATGGGTATGGATCCGTTCAACTTTGCCGATGCACTGCTGGGTATTCTGGCGCAACGTTTGGGGAAACGCCTGTGTGGTGATTGCAAGAAGTCTCATATCGCGACCGCTGACGAAATAAAAGCGTTGCTTGCCGAGTACAGCGAGGAACTGAAGAATACCGCCTCTTGGAAAAAGGATCCTGTCGCCGCGACCAAGGCTTTGTATGCCGAGTGGGTGAAGTTATTCGCCGATGACAAGGGACAATTTACGTTGTATGAACCGGTCGGTTGCGAGAAATGTTCCGGTACCGGCTATCGTGGGCGGGTGGGCCTGCACGAACTGTTGATCGGAACCGATGCGGTCAAAAAAGCCATTCAGGAGCACGCTCGTGTCGCCGAGTTGTTGGCCATCTGCCTTGAGGATGGCATGCATACCCTGAAACAGGATGGGATGGAGAAGGTGCTGCAAGGTATTACCGATATGCACCAGATACGCGCAGTTTGCATCAAGTAGTAGTTGTTAGCGGCTAGTCATTAGTCGCTAGTTAAATCGAACCCTGACCGATTAACGACTATCAATTAAAGGCTAAGGAACCTCTGATCAAGTCCGCCATGAACCGCGTTGCTGACAAGAACGGGATAGCGACCGCAACACGTTACTGCGAAGCAGCCGATTGCGGGAGCAGCCGCCTGCTGCCATTCCCGCATCAGCCGCTTCGCGCACCGTGTCATGGCAGCAGTTATTCTACGATGCCAAGGAGCGCAACGCCGCGAGCGCCAGTTTTTGTTGCAACCCTGATGGGCACAGGCTTTGCAGGCTGCCTGATGAAACTACTAGCCATTCGACTAAGCCAGCAAGTGGCAAGTCGCTGGTTATGCGGCGTCAGCCTCCTGGCGAAGGGAATAGCCATTCGCGTCAATCCTCTCCCGCAAGCGGGAGAGGAGGCAATCGTCCTTTCCCCCGCATGCGGGGGAAAGTTAGAAAGGGGGTTAGCCTTCCTTGCATCCCATCCCGCAAAGCCGTGTGCGCGGCCATGTGGGACTTAATCAGAGGTTCCCTAACTCATGGACTCTGCGGATAATCTGCTCCACAGGCTCAAAGAACTCAACGAGATCGGCATCGCGCTGTCGCAGCAGCACGACATCAATAGTTTGCTGGAAACCATTCTGGTTGCGGCCAAGCGCATTACTAATGCCGATGCGGGCACTCTCTATCTGCACGAACCGGAACAGCGGGTGCTGCGTTTCGAGATTCTGCGCACCGATTCACTGAACATCGCGATGGGTGGAACCAGCGGGGTGCCGATCAAATACTATCCCGTCCAGCTTTATGACAAGGCGGGTAATCCCAATCACGCCATGGTGGTGAGCCACGCGGCGCTCAGTGGTGAAACAGTGAACATCCCTGATGCCTATGCTGCGGAAGGCTACGATTTTTCCGGAACAAAAAATTTTGATGCCAAGAACGGCTATCGTTCCACTTCGTTTCTTACGGTGCCGATGCGCAACCACGAGGATGAAATCATCGGTGTGCTGCAACTGATCAATTCGCAGGACCGGGAAAGCGGTGCGATAGTCCCGTTCTCAAAGGACGATCAGCAGTTGCTGGAATCGCTTGCTTCGCAGGCCGCCATTGCACTGACCAATCGCCGCTTGATTGAGCAGTTGGAAGAATTGTTTGAGTCCCTCATCCAGCTCATCAACACCGCAATCGACGACAAATCGCCCTATACCGGCGGGCACTGCGCGCGCGTGCCGGTACTGACCATGATGATTGCCGAAGCGGTCAACCGCACCGAGCGCGGCCCGCTCAAGGATTTTGTAATGACCGACAAGGATCGGCATGAACTGAAAATCGCCGGCCTGTTGCACGACTGCGGCAAGATCACTACGCCGGTGCATGTGGTGGATAAATCAACCAAGCTGCAAACCATTTTTGATCGTATCCATTTGCTGGATACACGATTTGAGGTGCTCAAGCGCGATGCCGAAATCGCCATGCTGCGAGAGGGTGGCAGCGAAGCTGCCGGGCACCCATCGGCGTCCCCCTTGCGGGGGCTGCGCGGAACAACGACTCGTGCCGAATACGAGGCGCACATACGGCAACTCGATAATGACCGCGAATTCCTGCACCAATGCAATATCGGCGGCGAAGCCATGCCGGAGGAGGCGCAGCAGCGTGTACGCCAGATTGCTACCTATCAATGGCGCGATGCTGCAGGGGAATCGGGCAATTTTCTGAGTGACGATGAAGTCGAGAATCTCACCATACGCGCCGGCACCTTGACTGCTTCGGATCGTGAGATTATCAACCATCACATAGTTGTAACCATCAAGATGCTGGAATCGCTGCCGTGGCCGAGACACCTCAAGAACGTGCCGGAATATGCCGGCGGACACCATGAGCGCATGGACGGTAAGGGCTACCCGCGCGGCCTGACGCGCGAACAGATGTCGGTACAGGCGCGGGTGATGGGCATTGCCGACATCTTCGAGGCGCTCACCGCCAAGGACAGGCCATACAAGAAAGGCAAGACCCTTACTGAATCGCTCACCATTCTCGGCAAGTTAAAACTCAACGGGCATATTGATCCAGACCTGTTCGATATCTTCATGCACGAAAAGGTTTATCTGGACTATGCGCAGCAGTTCCTCCACCCCGAGCAGATAGACGAAGTGGACGTGAGCAAGATTCCCGGCTACCAGCCGCTGGACTGACACAAATTGTCACGTCAGATGACGCGGGTGGGCGTGTGACGATGGGCGGGTGCTGCAATAGAATATGACTTCCACAGTAACCATTTAAAATACAGGATGTTATACAGGCAGGCTGCTGTGGCACAAATCCTGCTGCTAACTGAATCGCACACACCTCGTGTGTGATGTTCAACCTTACAAGGAGCTTCATCATGAAACAACTACAAAAAGGTTTTACCCTGATTGAATTGATGATCGTGGTCGCAATTATCGGCATTCTGGCAGCCGTGGCGATTCCCGCCTATCAGGATTACGTGATCAAAGCCAAACTGTCCAAAGTGCAATCCACTCTTGACCCGGTCAAGCTGGCACTGGCGATGTACTATCAGGAAAATGGCAGCTTCCCGAATGCCACAGCAATTACAACCACTGCATATGCGGCTGGGGACTTGTGGAGCTCGATTGGCTTGACAGCATTGCCTACCATTCCTGGCGAGGTTACCTCTTTGGCGGTGGACGGCACTGCTTTGACAAGTGCGGACTTGACACTGGTACTGCAAAATATCAAGGGTACTGAAATTGACACCAAAAATATTGTGCTGACAGGCACTGCTACCGGAACGGCAGTAACCTGGGCATGTACAGCCAAGACCATTACCAACGCGATCGCGATCAAATATTTCGGTTGCTAATCAGGGTCTGCTCTTCACACAAACCCCTCTTCGGAGGGGTTTGTTTTTTGCAGGAACGAATATGTCTTTTCGTACAAGGTTGCTGAACTATTTCCGCCAGCACGACCGGGGCTGGATACTTTCCCTGTTTGCGGCGGTGTGCCTGGTCTATCTGCTGTTTCTCGACAGTCCATTCGTTTTCGATGACCTGAATTTTTTCTCCGGCGATGTGCCCGATCACTATGCGCACTCGCTGTTTCAATTTGAACTGCGATGGTTGCCTTATGCCAGCCTGGGCTGGACGGCAGCGATATTCAGCGATGTGGTGCCGCATTTTTTCCACTTGGGTAATGTGTTGCTGCATGCAGCAAATGTCATCCTGCTGTTTTTTCTGCTGCGCCGATTGGCCGATGCGGTCATTGCCGATAATGAAAACTTGTCGGCTGTTACCTGGGGCGCATGGTTCGGCGCCCTGTTTTTCGCCATCCACCCGGTAGCGGTTTATGCCGCCGGCTATGTGATCCAGCGCAGCATCCTGATGGCGGCGCTGTTTTCCCTGGTTACACAACTGGCATATTGTCGCGGATTGCTGACCGGGCAGAAACGCTGGCTAGGGCTGGTGGTAGCCGCCTATTTTCTGGCCGTGTTTTCCAAGGAACACAGCGTGATGGTGCTTGCATTACTGGCGGCGCAGACCATTCTGCTGCGCACGAAAATCGTTGCCGGGAAGCGAGAGTTATGGTCAACATGGATTGCACTCCTCGCTATCGCACTGTTGGTTGTCTTGCGCGCCAAGGGGGTGTTTGGCACGCCCTATGAGGCGATGTCCGCCGCCTTGTTCGAGCAGCATGGAATAACCGAGAGCACGCCCATGCTGCACCTATTGAGCGTGCTGACGCAGGCCGGGCTGTTTTTCAAGTACCTGTGGTTGTGGTTGCTGCCTAATCCGGCCTGGATGTCGGTGGATATGCGCGAATCCTTTGTTTCGTCCCTCGCCGCATGGCAGGGCTGGCTAGGGGCAGCAGGTTTTGTTCTGTATGGTCTCGCGGCTTTCAGGCTGTTGCTGCGTCCCCGCTGGACAGGGCTCGCCGGGCTGGCGCTGCTTTATCCCTGGTTGCAGTTTGTGCTGGAGTTTTCCAGCATCCGCGTGCAGGAGCCTTTTGTGCTGTACCGCAGTTATCTGTGGCTGCCCGGCATGGCGCTGTTCTTTCCGCTGTTGCTGACGAAGCTGCCCGGGCGCGGGACGCTGTTTGGCCTGGGGTTCATGGCACTGCTGCTCGTACCGCTGTCCTGGAACCGCCTGTGGGTATTTGCCGACAACTATCGCCTGTGGAACGATGCCGCGCAGTTGTTGCATACCGAACAGGAACCGGGTGCTGACCGGATCTTCTATAACCGGGGGCAGGCCGAAGCGGCCATGCACAAATGGGAAGACGCCATTGCGGATCTTAAGCGGACGGTCGCACTCAGTCCGCAACTTGCCCCGGTTCGCTACGCGCTGGGAATGGCTTATGTCAACTCGGGGCACTATCAGGAGGCGCTTGCGCAATTTGATGCGGAGATTGCACTCAAGCCGGATGATGCGCAGGCTTATTATGGCAAAGGGCTGTCGCTGATGGGCCTGCATGCGGGTGCACAAGCGTTACAGCAAATGAAGAAAAGTTGTGAGCTGGGTAATGAGATGGCTTGTGCGATGGCAGGATGGCCGCAGAACAAGAAATAGCGTATCAGTTCTTTTTCGCGTGTGCCGCCGCAATTTCCCTGAACTGCTTGAGTTCGCTTTCAATGATGGAAAGCTGGTAGTAGTCCGTGCCGCTCTGCTTTGCCAGTTCCAGTTGTTCAATCGCGCCGTGCAGGTTGCCGCGCAAGGCGTAGGTATAGGCCAGCGCGTGGTGCTCTTCCTGCCGCTTGCCCAGGGCCGAATAGGTGCGTGCCTGCAATTCATACAGGCGCAGGTCGCTGGGGTGGCTGATGACCTGTTCATTGAGCAGTTTGAGCGCGTCTTCATGTTGCCGGGTTTGTAGCAGCAGTTCGACGTAGTCGTATGCCAGCGCGCGGTGTTGCGGAAAATTCTGCGTGGCCGTGCGGTAGAATTCGATGATGCTCTTGTCATTCTTCTCTGCACGCATGATCTGCCCGGCCAGCGTCGCGATCATCGGGTTTTGCACCGCCAGGTCTTTTAGCGGGTCGAATTCCCGTGCGGCGCGTGCGGTTTGTTTGCTGCGCAGCAGTGCCAGCGTCAGGCCATAGCGCTGTGCGGTCTGGTTGCCGTGTTTCTGTGCGCCCATCGCGTCGGTGAAGAAAACCACCGCTTCCTGCGGGCTTTTCTGCATGGCCTGCAGCCTGGCGCGTACCAGATGGAAGCTGAGGCTGTCGGCAACCAGGCGATAGGGAATTTGTTGCACACGGTTGGCGATATCGGCGATGCGTTCGCTGGTGACCGGATGGGTGCGCAGGTAGGAAGGGGTGTTGCCTTCCAGCAGACGCGTGGCCTTTTGCAGGCGTTCCAGGAAGGCGGGCATGGCGCGGGTGTCGAAGCCGGCGTTTTGCAGTGTGGCGAGGCCGATGCGATCCGCTTCCTGTTCGTAGGTGCGGGTGAAATTCAGTTGCCGCTGGATGGAACCTGCCTGAGCTCCGACGATGGCTGCCTGCGACGCCTCGGGGTTGCTGCGCGCGGCCAGGATGGCTACCGCGATGGCGACCATGGAAGCCAGTGAGTCAACCTTCTGCCCTGACACCATGCGCGCCAGATGGTGCTGCGTGACGTGGGCGATTTCGTGGCTCAGCACCGAGGCGATCTCGGATTCGCTTTGCGCGATGAGCATCAGGCCGGTATTTACCCCGATGAATCCGCCGGGCAGCGCGAAAGCATTGATGGCGCTGTTGTTGATGGCGAAGAATTCAAACTCCTGCCCCGGTTCGCCACTGTTGGCGACCAGCTGATAGCCGAGTTGATTGAGGTAGTCGCTGATTTCCGCATCGTCCAGATAACTCCTGTCGGCGCGGATCTCGAACATGCTCTGTTCGCCGATCTGGCGCTCCTGTTGCGGCGAGACCGTTGCCTGTGAAACGTCGCCCAGGTCGGGCAGGCCCTCCGCACGGCATGGCGATGACAACGCCAACAGCATAATGAACATAAAACTCTTCATGGCCGGTATGATACCCGCTTTGCTTGGCGGTTCCCAAGCGCCAAGCAAGCCGGTCATCGGCCTAGACAGGGGCAAACGAAACCCGCAGAATGGTCACTGTCAGCAGCCATTTACTAAGCTAATGGATAATATCGGCAAGTACGAAATCATCAGGGAGCTCGGCAGCGGTGCGACCAGCACCGTGTATCTTGCGCTTGATCCCTTCAGCAACCAGCAGGTTGCGATCAAGTTGTTCAACGTGGATAAGCAGCACAATGCCAACTTTGCCAAGGCCAGTCGCAGGCTATTGCAGACTGAGGCATCATTGGTTGGAAAACTATCTCACCCGCATATCGTTAAAGTTTTCGATGCCGTGATGGATGGCGAGGTGAATTACATGGTGATGGAATATGTTGAGGGCGAGACACTGGAACACTATGCTGAGGTGGATCACCTGCTGCCGTTAAATACGGTTGCGGAAATTATTTACAAGTGCTGCAAGGCGTTGGAATATGCACAACACCAAGGCGTGATCCACCGCGACATCAAGCCCGCCAATATCCTGCTGTGCGGACAAAGCGACATCAAAATTTCCGATTTTGGCGCGGCGGTGATCGTGGCCCAACAGACTACCCAGGTGAGTGGCGTGGGTTCACCCGCCTATATGTCACCGGAGCAGGTTAAGGAGCAGTTGCTGACGCACCAGACCGACATTTATTCACTGGGAGTGACGATGTACAAGCTGCTTACCGGCAAGCTGCCGTTTGATGCGGGCAACAATTACAGCCTGATCTACCAGATCATGAATATAGAGCCGCCACCTGCCAGTATATTCCGCCCGGAAACCCCGCCAGAACTGGATGCCATCCTGTTGCGCGCAATGCAGAAGGACCTGTCGCGGCGCTACCATGAATGGGGAGAGTTTGCGGACGATCTGGTGCGCTTTTTCAGCAACAACGTGGTGCCCCAGGCGGAAATATTCGACACTGAAAAATTCGATACCTTGCGTTCGCTGGGGTTCTTCAAGAACTTCAGTGATATCGAATTGTGGGAAGTGCTACGCATCAGCAAGTGGCACAAGGTGCGGCAGGATGAACGCATCATCAGCGAGGGTGACGAAGGGCGTATATTTTTCATTCTGGCCAACGGTGCGGTCAAGGTGCTCAAACAGGGCCGTATACTGAGCATATTGCACAAAGGGGATTGTTTCGGTGAGATGGCGCACCTTTCCGAGCGCGAGTTCAGGCGCTCCACGGATGTGGTGGCAAAGTCCGATGTAACACTGATCGAAATTAACCCTGAAATGCTGGAGAAAGCTTCGGCAGGGTGCCGTTTTCAGTTTGACGATGCCTTCCTGCGCATGTTGGTGAAGCGTCTTGCTGTAGCAAATACGCGCATTTCACACCTGTTGAATGACCGGGTAGAGGGGTAGGACGGCTAATCGCCCATTGCAGGGCTGGTGCGCAACGGGAAACAGCCCTTCAGTTTATGAAACGTATCGGAAAATATAAAATCGTCAGGAAGCTGGGGGGCGGTGCGACCAGCACGGTGTATCTGGCGCTGGATCAATTCAACAGTCAGCAGGTTGCGATAAAGTTGTTCAATCCGGGTGCACTGCGCAACACGATAAGTGCCAATGCGTATCACAAGATGTTGCTTACCGAAGCCTCTCTGGCGGGCAAATTGTCGCATCCGCATATTGTAAAAATATTCGATGCGGTGCTGGATGGCGAATTGAATTACATGGTGATGGAGTACGTTGAGGGGGAGACTCTCGAAAAATATACCGAAGCGAATCATCTTTTGCCTTTTGGCACAATTGCGGAAATTGTTTACAAATGCGGCAACGCATTGGAATATGCGCAGCGCGAGGGAGTAATACACCGTGACATCAAGCCGGCAAATATAGTGATGCGGAGCGAAAGCGACATCAAAATTGCGGATTTTGGTGCGGCGCTGATCGAAAGCCAGCAGATATCCCAGCAGTTGACCCAGGTGATAGGTATTGGTTCTCCCGCCTATATGTCGCCGGAGCAGATTCAGGAACGGCAGCTGACTCACCAGACGGATATCTATTCGCTGGGCGTGACGTTGTACAAGCTGCTGACCGGCAGGCTGCCGTTCCATTCGGACAACAGTTACAGCTTGCTCTACCAGATCATGCACAGTGACCCGCCCCTGCCCAGGATCCTTCGTTCGGACATTCCGGAAGAACTGGAAGCCATCGTCCGGCATGCGATGCAGAAGGATCTGTCGCAGCGTTACCAGACTTGGGGAGAGTTTACGCGTGACCTGGTAAATTTCTTCAGCAGCAACGCGGGGGTGCAGGCGGAAATTTTCGATACGGAAAAGTTTGACACCCTGCGCTCACTTCATTTCTTCAAGAACATCGGAGATACCGAGTTATGGGAGGTGCTGCGCATCAGTGATTGGCGAGAGGTGAAAAAGGGCGAATGCATCCTGCAAGAGGGTGACCAGGGCCATGAATTTTTCATATTGGCCAGCGGCGTGCTGAAGGTGACGAAGAAGGGTCGCGTGCTGAATATGTTGCGCAAGGGGGACTGTTTCGGCGAAATGAAGCGCTTTCCCGACAGCAACTTTTTGCGCACCACTGCAGTGGTGGCTGAAACTGATGCCAGTTTGATCGGGATCAACCTGGATGCGCTGGCAAAGGCTTCGGCGGAATGCCGTTTCCAGCTTGATGACGCGTTCCTGTACATCTTGCTGAAACGACTGGATGTGGCGAATACGCGAATTTCCAATTTGCTGGGCGGCACCGGTAATTAGATTATTCAGCCGCTGCGCCAAGCAGTTCGGTGGGTGGGAAGACGTAGGCGATTAGCTCGTCAGGGGTTCATGCATTTTGCCCGTCCAGACTCAGCCTAGCTTCGCACGCTGAGTCTGTAGTTGCATCAGCGTGGCGCCGAAATCATCCAGGCGCTTGCGCTCCTGCTCCACCACCTGCGCCGGGGCGCGCTCAACGAAGCTGGCGTTGCCCAGCTTGCCTTGCGCCTTGGCGATTTCACCGGAGAGGCGGGTGATTTCCTTGTCCAGACGCTCGCGCTCGGCGGCTACGTCAATTTCGATTTTCAGCATCAGCTTGAAATCGCCGACGATGGCGATTGCCGCATCGGTGTCCGGCAACTCATCCAGAACGCCGACTTCACTTAACTTGCCCAGCGCCTGCAGGTAAGGCGCGCAGGCGTGCAGTGTGGCGGCATCTCCTGCGGCCAGCAGCGGCACTCTCTGTGCCGGCGAAAGGCTCGTTTCGCTGCGCAGTTTGCGGCAGGCATTGACCATTTCCTGCAACAGGCGGATATACTCCAGCGCGGCATTGTCTATCAGCTTTGGGTTGGGTTGTGGGTAGGGTTGCAGCATGATGCTGTTACCCTGCTTTCCGGCTAGCGGCACGATCTTCTGCCACAGTTCTTCGGTGATGAACGGGATGATGGGGTGGGCCAGGCGCAGCATGGTTTCCAGCACCCGCACCAAGGTGCGCCGCGTGGCGCGCTGCTGGTTTTCGTTGCCGTTGGCGATCTGTACCTTGGCCAGTTCCACATACCAGTCGCAGTAGTTATCCCACACCAGCTCGTAAACGATGCGCGCAGCCATGTCGAAACGGTAGTCGGCGAAGTGCGTATCCATCTCGGCCTCTGCCTGTTGCAGCGTGCTGATCATCCATTTGTCGGCGGCGGAAAATTCCAGCGGCAGTGCTTCGTCCAACCCGACATCATAGCTTTCATAATTCATCAGTACGAAACGCGTGGAGTTCCACAGCTCATTGCAGAAGTTGGGGTAGCCCTCGCAACGCTGCAGATCGAACTTGATGTCACGTCCGGGCGATGCCAGCGAGGCAAAGGTGAAGCGCAGCGCATCGGTGCCGAATGCGGGAATGCCATTCGGGAATTCCTTGCGCGTGCGCTTCTCGATTTGTTCCGCCTGCTTGGGATTCATCAGTCCGGTAGTGCGTTTCTTCACCAGTTCTTCCAGACTGATGCCGTCGATCAGGTCTATCGGGTCGAGTACGTTGCCCTTGGACTTGGACATCTTGTGCCCTTCAGCATCGCGGATCAGGCCATGCACGTACACATCCCGGAACGGAAGCTTGCCGGTGATGTGTTTGGTCATCATCACCATGCGCGCCACCCAGAAGAAGATGATGTCGAAGCCGGTGACCAGCACCGAGGAGGGCAGATACAGATCGAGCGCCGGGTTGGATTTTGCCGGCCATTCCGGCGTCCAGTCCAGCGTGGAGAAGGGCCACAACGCGGAGGAATACCAGGTGTCGAGAACGTCGTTGTCGCGTTTCAGATTACCGGTGTATCCATTCTTTGCCGCGAGCTGGTTCGCCTCGGCTTCGTCGTGTGCCACCCACACGCGGCCATCGTCGCCGTACCACGCAGGAATCTGGTGCCCCCACCACAACTGCCGCGAGATGCACCAGTCCTGGATGTTGTTCAGCCACTGGTTGTAGGTGTTGACCCAATTATCCGGATGGAATTTGATCTCGCCGGATGCCACCACTTCCAGCGCCTGTTCGGTGATGGACTTGCCATCTTTTCCGGGTTTGCTCATCGCCACGAACCACTGGTCGGTGAGCATGGGCTCGATCACCGTGTGGGTGCGGTCGCCCCTGGGCACCATCAGTTTGTGCGGCTTGGCGGCGGCGAGTAGTTGTTGCGCTTCCAGATCGGCCAGAATTTTCTTGCGCGCTTCGAAGCGATCCAGCCCTTGATAAATGGCGGGAGCGTGTTCGTTGATCTTTGCATCCAGCGTAAAGATATTGATCGGCGTGAGGCCGTGGCGTTGCCCCATCGCATAGTCGTTGAAGTCGTGCGCCGGGGTGATTTTCACGCAGCCGGTGCCGAAGGTCGGATCGACGTATTCGTCGGCGATGATGGGGATGCTGCGGCTGGTGAGCGGCAGTTTCAGCTTCTGGCCGATCAGGTGCTTGTAGCGCGTGTCCTCTGGATGCACCGCCACGGCGACGTCTCCGAGCAGCGTTTCCGGGCGGGTGGTGGCGACGATCAGCGCGCCAACGCCCACTTCCAGCGGGTAGGCGATGTGCCACATATTGCCATCTTCTTCCTGTGACACCACTTCGAGATCGGATACCGCTGTGCCCAGCACCGGATCCCAGTTGACCAGTCGCTTGCCGCGATAGATGAGCCCCTCGTTGTAAAGACGCACGAAGGTTTCGGTGACGATCCTGGACAGCCCGGCATCCATGGTGAAGCGCTCGCGCGACCAGTCCGGCGAAGTGCCGAGGCGGCGCATCTGCCGGGTAATGGTGGAGCCGGAATGTTCTTTCCACTCCCAGACTTTTTCCAGAAATTTTTCGCGTCCGAGATCGCGGCGGGAAATACCCTGTGCGTCGAGCTGGCGTTCCACCACGATTTGCGTGGCGATACCCGCATGGTCGGTGCCCGGCTGCCACAGCGTGTTGTCGCCCTTCATGCGGTGGTAACGGATGAGCGCATCCATCAGGGTCTGGTTGAAGCCATGTCCCATGTGCAGCGTGCCGGTGACATTGGGCGGCGGCAGCAGGATGCAGAAATTGCCGGTCTTGTTCTGGTCGAGCCCGGCCTGGAAATAGCCGGATTTCTCCCACTGGGGATACCAGCGCGCTTCGATGGCTTGCGGTTCAAAACTTTTTGCGAGTTCCATTGTTATCGGGTTTGGTTTGGGGATTTCCGCTGCTACGGAAAGGGGCGCGATTATATCGGATTGAGCTGGTGCGGCAAGCTGGGTGCGGATCAGGCTGGGCAAGCCGGCTTGCGCCTCGCGCCAGGCCTTCTCCCATAGTGCGCCAAACCGTGGGGCAAGTTTATCGCGCAGCAGCGTTTCCAGCTGCGGTGCAATCTGTGCCGCGAGACGCTGGCATTCCACATCGGACAGCGGCGCAGGTGCGGCAGTTTGCATGATGAGTGCAGGGGTTTCTTCGGCAACTATCTCGGTCAGCGTGGGAATTTTGGTGTCGGCATCCACCACCTCAGTCAGTACCGGGAGATCGGCGAATTCATTGGTTTGTTTGGGCGATTGAGTCATATTCATCAGGTCTGCTTGCGCAAATCAAAGTGGCGCATCTCGTAACCGCGGTCGCGGTAAAAGCCGTAGCGTTCACGCCCCAGGCGCGCGTCTTCTGTGCTCTCGCTGACGATTTCGATGACGCGATCGAAGCGGCTGAAGAACGGCAAACAGGTCGTATGCAGGCTGATCAGCACCTCGCTGTGCGGAAAGACCTCGCTCTGATGGCCGACCACCACCGGCATGTTGCACGCCGCAGTTTCGTGGCTGCGGCAATGCGGGATGAAGGCGATGGCCGGGTAATGCCACAGCAGCTTGTCGAGTGCCTCGGTAGTGGCCTCATCCGGAGTGTGCAGCAGCACACGCAAGCCGTTCTGCATCGCCTTGTGGCTCAACTGGCAGGCAGTGCGCAGTTTGTCGGTGCTGCCGGTATAGAAATCAACTTTGGTCATGATAAAACCATTTAGCCACAGAGATCACAGAGGACACAGAGAAAACCACAACCTCTTTCTCTGTGATCTCTGTGTGCTCTGTGGCAGCAATCATTTGCTGTTTGCACGGTTGATGAGGTATTGCGCCAGCAATGGCACCGGACGTCCGGTCGCGCCCTTCTCCTTGCCTGATTTCCAAGCGGTGCCGGCGATGTCCAGGTGTGCCCAGCGGTAATCCTTGGTGAAGCGCGACAGGAAACAGGCCGCGGTGATGGTGCCGCCCGCCCGCCCGCCGATGTTCTGCATGTCGGCGAAATTGCTGTCCAGCAGCGGCTGGTAATCATCCCACAGCGGCAACTGCCAGGCGCGGTCGTAGGCTCGGTCGCCCGCCGCGAGCAAATCTTTGGCGAGTGACTCCTGGTTGCTGAACAGGCCGCTGGCGACATGTCCGAGCGCGATGACGCAGGCGCCGGTGAGGGTGGCGATATCAACTACGGTGTCTGGTTTGAATTTGCCCGCGTAGGTCAGCGCATCGCACAGGATGAGGCGGCCTTCCGCATCGGTATTGAGAATCTCGATGGTCTGTCCGGACATGGAGGTGACAATGTCGCCGGGTTTGGTAGCGCGTCCACTGGGCAGGTTTTCGCAGGAGGGAATGACGCCGACCACGTTCAGCTTGAGGTTCATTTCGGCGACAGCCTGCAGCGTACCGAGCACGCTGGCCGCGCCACACATGTCAAATTTCATCTCATCCATTTCGGCGCCCGGCTTGAGCGAGATGCCGCCGGAATCGAAGGTTATGCCCTTGCCGACCAGCACGATGGGTTTCTGCTTTTTGTCAGCGCCGTGATATTCCAGCGTGATGAGCTTGGCGGGCTGTTCGCTGCCGCGTGTGACCGACAGCAGCGAGCCCATGCCCAGTTTCTGCATGTCTTTTTCTTCCAGCACGGTGGTCTTGATGGATTTATGGTGCTTGGCCAGTGCCAGCGCTTGTGCGGCGAGATAGGTCGGGGTGCAGATGTTGCCCGGCAGATTGCCGAGATCCTTGGCCAGCTTCATGCCCTTTGCAATCGCCACCGCCTGGTTCAGCACGGTTTTCAGGGCGGCAGCCTGCTTGCCGTCAATCAGCCCGAAATGGATTTTGTGCAAACTCTTGTTGTCTTTTTCCGGTTTGCTTTTCAGGCGGTCGAAACGGTAGGTGGTTTCGTATGCTGCCAGCACCGCCTGGGTCAGGCACCAAGCCTGTCCTGAGCCTGTCGAAGTGGCCTGTCCTGACCCTTCGACTGTGCTCAGGGCTAAAGGCTTTGTCGAAGCGGAACTGTCATGCTGTGCTACAGGCAGTTCGGCCAGATACAGCGTGGCATCCTTGGCGCCGGTCTTCTGCACGGCGCGCATTGCGGCACACGCGGCATCGAGAAATTGTTTGGCATGAAATTCGGCGCTTTTGCCCAGCCCGACCAGCAGCACCCGCTCGCTGAGGGTGTTGGGCACGCGGTGCAGCAGCAGGGTGGTGGCGGCTTTGCCGCTCATGTCGCCGCGTGCGATGATGTCGCTGAGATAGTGCTTGGCGGCCTTGTCCAGCGCCAGTGCCGAGCCTGACAATTTGCCGCCCTCGAATACACCCAGCACCACGCAGTCGCTGCGCTGTTTTTCCGGACTGCCTGCTTTTATGCTAAATTCCACCTGTTTCTCCTCATAAATTTACTTGCCCTGATGCTGCGCTAGATGCCGGATTATCCGCAAACTCACAGACAAAAGTCAAAGCCGCCGCGCACCGGTATCTTTCACCGTGCCCTGGTGCGTGAGTTTGCAGGCATGGGGGTGCCGGTATTCGCCATCCTACTCGGTATCGTTGTGCTCTCCCAGTTAATCCGCCTGCTGGGTGAATCGGTCAGTGGCGCCCTTGCGGTTGATGGTGTACTTGCGCTGCTGGGTTTCAGCGCCCTGAACTACCTGCCGGTGCTGCTTTCAATCAGCCTGTTTATGTCGGTGTTGCTGACACTGACACGCAGCTACCGCGACAGCGAGATGGTGGTGTGGTTCTGTTCGGGCATAGGGCTGACGCGCTGGATACGTCCGGTCTTGTGGTATGCGCTGCCGGTGGTGTGCGTGATCGCGCTGTTAAGCCTGGTGCTGTCGCCTTGGGCATTGACCAAGGCGGAGGAGTTCAAGCGCAGGCTGGATAGCCGCGATGATGTATCTGCCGCTACGCCAGGTGCGTTCCGCGAGTCCAAACATGATGGCCGCGTCTATTTCATCGAGAACGTGGAAGCAGGGAAGAACCGCGTCGGCAATATCTTTGTGCAATCGGTGCAACACGGCAAAATCGGCATCATGGTGGCCAAGCAGGGATTGCAGGAAACCGCGCCGAACGGCGACCGCTTCCTGGTGTTGCTGAACGGCACGCGTTACGAGGGTGCGCCCGGGCAGCATGATTTCAGGATCGTCGAGTTCGAGCGTTATGCCATGCGCATCGAGGCGATGGAGGCCAAGCAGGGGGTGATCCCGCTGCAATCCCTGTCTACCCTGCACCTGTTGCGGAATCGCAGCAACTGGAATATGGCCGAACTGGAGTGGCGCCTGGGGCTGCCGCTCAGTGCATTGATCCTGGCGTTGCTGGCAATCCCGCTGAGTTTTGTCAACCCGCGTGCCGGGCGCTCCCTCAACCTTGTCATGGCGCTGGTGATTTACATGCTTTACAACAACATGATCAGCGTGACCAATGCCTGGGTAGGGCAGGGCAAGATAGGACCGGTTATGGGGTTGGTAGGTATCCACGCGCTGATGTTTGCGCTGATGCTGCTGCTGTTCTACCGCAGGTTATCGGTGTTTTCCTTGCGGAGGCTGGTGAGATGAGGCTGTTGACCCGTTATCTGGCACGCGAAATTTACGCCAGCATTGCGCTGGTGTTCGCCGCCCTGCTGATGCTGTTTTCTTTCCTCGACCTGATCCATGAGTTGAGCGTGATAGGCCACGGTGACTATCATCTGGGCTATGTGTTGCTGTATGTGCTGTTGACCGTGCCCAGCCATATCTACGACCTGTTTCCGGTGGCGATCCTGATCGGCACCATTTTTGCGCTGGTGCAAATGGCGGCGAATTCGGAACTGGTCGTGTACCGTTCTTCCGGTGCTTCACTGCGGCAAATGGTGGGCGCCCTGTTCAGAATAGGCTTGCCCCTGGTGCTGCTGAGTTACCTGTGCGGCGAATTGCTTGCCCCAACCAGTGAGCGCCTGGCGCAGGGACTGCGGCTCAAGGCGCAGAATGCCGAGGTGACGCTGAAGGAATTCCGCTCCGGGGTGTGGGTAAAGGACGAGCATAGTTTCGTGAACGTGAAGAATGTGCTGCCGGACACCTCGCTGCTGAACGTCAGCATTTACGAATTTGACGACAGCTACCACCTGCGTGCCATTACGGCGGCAAAGCGTGCGGCCTTTGTGGAAGAGAACCGCTGGCAACTGGAAGATGTGACGCAGACCCGCTTCAACAAGCAGGGCACGGCTGTAAGCAAGCTGGCCAACCTGGAATGGCGCTCGGTGCTTAACCCGGACATTCTGGGTGTGCTGCTGGTGGTGCCGGAGCAGATGTCGGCGTGGAATCTTTATCAGTACACCCAGCATCTGCGCGACAACCACCAGAAGACAGCGCGCTTCGAAATTGCCATGTGGAATAAGCTGGTATTCCCGTTTGCGATATTGGTGATGATGTTGCTGGCCTTGCCGTTTGCCGCGCATCACCGGCGTGAGGGCGGCATCAGTGCCAAGATATTTGCGGGTATCGTGCTGGGGTTGTCATTTCATTTCCTCGGCCGGCTGTTTGCCAGTCTGGGTGCGCTAAACGAGTGGCAGCCCTTGCTGAGTGCCATGGCGATGCCCATGCTGTTCTTGCTGCTGGCGGCGATGATGCTGTGGTGGACCGAAAAGCGGTGATGGAACGGTGAATGGTGATCGGTGAATTATTTCTCTTGCCTGTTACTTATCACCAATCACTTGTCACTCATGGCGGGCGTGACTGGCGGTACGCCGCTTGCGGCTGCATTGCCGGCTGCTTCCTGCTGCCGCACCATTTGTTTGACCTGTTCGCGGCGTTCCGGCGGCACTTTGCTGAAGGCGCTGAATTTTTCCCTTGCGCGCTTGCGCTGTTCCGGCGTCAGCTTGCTCCATTTCTCGAGCCTGTTCTGGAATCGCTGTTTTTGCTCCGGCGTGAGTTTCGGGTAGCGCTTGGCGGCGTGCAACAGATTCTTTTGCAGCTTGGTGGATAGTGCATCCCATTGTGCAGCCAGAGGTTGCAAGGCTTCCTGCTGTGCCGGGGTAAGTTGAGTCCACGATTTATAGGGAGCTGCTACAGCCAGGCTTGGCTGTAGCAGGAGGGTGATGCAAATCGCCAGAACCGAAAAACGAACCCTGATCATTCGTGCTTAATCCACATACATTTCGATCGGCAGATCATCGGTCAGGATTGCAATATCCACGTCGCTGACATCATGGTCGGCTGTGTGATGCCAGTAGGCGGCGCCACTGAACAGAAGGGCAGCGAGCAGCACGGCGGCAGCCAGGTAATAAGATTTGCGATGCGAATCGGTGGCGTGGCGGTGATCTGTCCATAAGCTTGCCCAAGCGAAAGCCGGCGCCGCACTGTGCACGTCATAGCGCGCCAACGCCTGTGCACGCGCATTGCGCAAACAAGCCAGCGTCGGCTGGTCGAGTTGGGCAAGCGAGCGGTTGAGTAGTTGCTTGATTTGCTCGGGGTGAAATTCCTGGTTCATGGCAAGTTGACTCCCTTCGCTTTCAGTGCGGCTGCGAGCGCGTGGGTGGCGCGGGAGCAGTGTTGTTTGACGCTACCCTCGGAACAACCCATGGCTGCCGCGGTTTCTGCTGTATCCATATCATCCCAGTAACGCAACAGGAAGGCTTCGCGTTGACGCGCGGGCAGGTTCATTAATGCTTTTTCAATCAAAGCAATTAGTTGCGATTGCTCCAGTGAGGCGTCGGGGGCAAGCGCCTGGCTATTGTTATCCTTGTCCTGCAGGGTGTCCAGCGGGTCGTGATCGGACTCCTCGTGTTGCGGCACCAGCGAGGACATCAGCGTGGTCCACATCGAGCGCACCTTCTGTCTGCGATAATGGTCGCGGATGGTGTTTTGCAGGATGCGCTGGAACAGCATGGGCAGTTCCTCGGATGGTTTCGCAGCGTATTTGTCGGCGAGCTTAAGCATGGCGTCCTGCACGATATCCAGCGCCATGTGCTCGTCCCGTACCGCGAACAGCGCCTGTTTGTAGGCGCGGCGCTCGGTCTCGGCGAGAAATCGGGAAAGTTCGTCGTGGCTGGCCAGGTCGATCACTCTATATGATGAGCGGCGAATACTATCAAATTACGGCATCCGGGGTGTAATCAGGCAATCCGGGGCTGGCTTTGGGGGTTGACCAAAATGCGTCTAACCTTTATCTTGCGCGGTTCTTCATTATCGCTTGCCAAGGCAGTATGAATATGGAACTGACGGGTGCGGAAATAGCCATCAGGTGTTTGCAGGAAGAGGGGGTCGAATACGTGTTCGGCTACCCGGGCGGCGCCGTGTTGTTTATTTACGACGCACTGTTCAATCAGGACAAGATCAAACACATTCTGGTTCGCCATGAGCAGGCAGCAGTGCATGCAGCCGATGGTTACGCGCGCTCTACCGACCGGGTGGGCGTCGCGCTGGTCACCTCGGGCCCGGGCGTGACCAATGCGGTCACCGGCATAGCGACCGCTTACATGGATTCCACCCCGTTGGTGATCATCAGCGGCCAGGTGCCGACGCATGCCATCGGCGAGGATGCCTTCCAGGAAGTGGATGCCGTCGGCATTACGCGGCCATGCGTGAAACATAATTTCCTGGTCAAGGACGTCAAGGAAATTGCGAATACTATCAAGAAGGCTTTTTATCTTGCCAGGAGCGGGCGCCCCGGCCCCGTGCTGGTGGATATCCCCAAGGACGTCTCGAACCAGAAAACGGAATTCCATTATCCGTCCACAGTGAGCGTCCGCTCCTATCATCCGGCGCAGCATGGCGAAGTGGGGCAGATCAAGCAAGCCGCACAGCTGTTGCTGGGAGCCGAGCGGCCCATGGTTTACGCCGGCGGCGGGGTGATCCTGTCTGATGCCTCCAGACAACTGACTGAACTGGTGCGCCTGCTGGGTTTCCCCTGCACCAATACGCTGATGGGCTTGGGCGGCTATGCGGCGACGGCCCTGCAGTCACTAGGCATGCTGGGCATGCACGGCACGCTGGAAGCCAATATGGCGATGCAGCATTGCGATGTGCTGCTGGCCGTGGGCGCGCGCTTCGACGACCGCGTGATCGGCAACGTGGAGCACTTCAACCGGGAAAAACGCAAGATTATCCATATCGACATTGACCCATCTTCCATTTCCAAGCGCGTCAAGGTGGATGTGCCTATTGTCGGCGATGTGGCGCATGTGCTGGGCGATCTGCTGGCGGTGTTGCATGGCAGCAAGCAAAAACCCGAGCCGCAGTCACTTGCGGCGTGGTGGGCGCAGATCGAGGAATGGCGCGGCAAGCGTTGCATGGGCTATAAAAATTCGGATGAAATCATCAAGCCGCAATTCGTGATCGAAAAGCTGTATGAGGTCACCCGCGGCGATGCATTCATCACCTCCGATGTCGGGCAGCACCAGATGTGGACGGCGCAGTATTACAAATTCGACCAGCCGCGCCGCTGGATCAATTCCGGCGGCTTGGGCACCATGGGCTTCGGCATGCCGGCCGCGATGGGCGTGCAGATGGCTCACCCCGATGCGACCGTCGCCTGTGTGACCGGCGAGGGCAGCATCCAGATGAACATCCAGGAGTTGTCCACCTGCAAGCAGTTCCGGTTGCCGCTCAAGATCGTGGTGTTGAACAACCGTTACCTGGGCATGGTGCGGCAATGGCAGGAATTTTTCCACGGCAACCGCTATTCTGAATCCTACATGGATGCGCTGCCCGATTTTGTCAGGTTGACTGAGGCTTACGGGCATGTCGGAATGCGTATTGATAAACCTTCGGATGTAGAACCGGCGCTGAAGGAAGCCTTTGCACGCAAGCATGACCTGGTATTCATGGATTTCAGGACCGACCAGACGGAAAACGTATTCCCCATGGTGCCCGGCGGCAAGGGCTTGTCCGAAGTGATTCTGGCGGAGGAGCTGTAATGGATGCCCCCAGAAATTTATTTTGCGGGATGCAGCGCAAGGCGCGCGGCGCACAGCAGCCGAGACATATCTGGTGGATAGGCGAGAATGCGAGCACCGCGCAACGCAGCGAAGCGCCCGCAAAACGGATTTGTGGAGGCATCCTGTAATGCGGCACATCATCTCCTTACTGATGGAAAACGAGGCGGGTGCTCTGTCGCGTGTCGCAGGGCTGTTCTCGGCGCGCGGCTACAACATCGAATCGCTTTCCGTGGCGCCTACCGAATATGC
>ORMF012161505.1_pt1 | contig 20470 bp, 11 predicted proteins | sample 1779871 | NCBI WGS metagenome assembly ORMF01 (sample SAMEA104232316, study PRJEB22302) | groundwater metagenome | biome: forest; feature: aquifer; material: groundwater | place: USA | collected 2011-08-07 | depth 5.4 m | reverse complement strand
GATTCTGTTCAGCCCCGGAGGGGCGGTAGATAATAGCCCACGGCGTAAGCCGTGGGACCGGCAGGAATAAGACACCCAAGCCCCGGAGGGGCGACAGATCGTTTGGCATTGGAATCTGCCGCCGTCTCTATATACCAACCCCGAAAACACTCTAAAACGAAAATCGCAGCGCAAACTGAAGCTGCCGGGCCGTGGTGATCGGCTGCGTCAGGCGCCCGGCATTGGGGTTGCGGCGTCCCGTAGCGCCGGTGAAGACGGTGGTGGCGGCGCCGGTGACGCCGCGGAAATTGGGATGGTTCGGCAGGTTGAAAAACTCCGCGCGGAACTGAAGACGCCGCTTCGAATCCACCATAAACTCCCGCTGGAGGGAAACGTCCAGGCTAAAGACGCGCGGCCCCTCGACCGTGTTTCGGCCCAGATTTCCGAGCGTCCCCGGCGCCGGAACGCTGAACTGGCAGGGATCGAAGAACAGGCTGGGCGTGGGTAACGGGAGCCCCGCGTCCACTCCGGCGCATCCCGCCGTGGCGCCGCCGATCGGATTGTTGTTTCCGCCGGGAATCAGATTGGGTCTGGCTGGCGCATACAAAAAGCCCGGCGTGCGGACGTTGACGGAAAGCGTCGAGGGCGTCCCGGACCGCACCGAAACAATGCTTCCCACTCTCCATCCGCCCAACACGGCCGCGCCCGCGCCCGAGCGCAGCCATCGCTGCCCCCGGCCCGCCGGCGCCGTGTAGAAAAAATTCAGCACCAGCCGCTGCCGGATGTCGAAGTCGGAAAGCCCCCGCTCCTCGGTCCGCAGCGCTCCATACTGGCTATTCGTGGAAAGTCCCGAAGCGTCGTCGACCGACTTGCTCAAGGTATAGCTCACCTGGGAAGTAAAATTCTTGCCAATTCCCTTGCCCGCCGATACCTGCAGCGAGTTGTAGAACGATTGCGCATCGCTCGAGACCAAACCGATCGCTCCAAACGCCGGATTGATCGGCCCGGAATTCGGAGGAAAGAAAATCGAGTTGTTGGCGCCGGCGACGGGCACGGGAAACAGGTTGATCTCGTAGCTGCGATACAGGTGATTGCCCCTGGCTCCCACATACGACGCCTGCAAGCGCCAGCCCTTCCACTGCCGCTGAATCGCCAGGTTATACCGGAACACCGACGGATTCTTCCAGTGAAAGTAATCGAGCGGCCGGGCCTGGAACGGAGTCCCCGAGGCTGCCGCCACCGCATCCGGAAATACGGCGGAAGAATCGAAGTTCTGCCGGACGGCCGTCCTGTAAAACGGCGCCGAGCTCTTCGGCCCATCCAGCACATACGCCAGCAACTGGTCGTGATAAATCCCAAATCCGCCGATCACGGAGGTGCTTTTACTCCCTCCCGGCGACCAAGAGATTCCCACCCGCGGCGAAAAATTGAGAAGCGACGGATTATCCTTGACGACCGCGCCGACCCGCGCCTCTTGATCGCGCACCGGGTCCAACATGTAGCTGGTGCGCCCGTCTTTGTCGTGGATCAGCGTGGTAAATTCGTAGCGGATGCCCAGGTTGAGTTGCAGGTTGGAGGCCAGCTTGTAGCCGTCCTGGAGGTAGAGGCCCACCAACGTCTGCCGGTGATTCTTGCGATTGTTGGAAGGCGGCAGCGCCACGGACAGGTTGGTCCCACCCGGACCTCCTGTCAGAAAACTGTCGAGGCTGTTGAACGACCAAAGGCCGCCCGAATTGGAATGCGATTGCGGCGCCCAGCGATAGCGATGGATTTCCCCTCCCAGCTTCCAATTGTGAGCGCCGGTCCTGGCCAGCAGATCGCCCCCGAATTGGAACGTGTTCATGATGTTGGTTTCCGTCAGGTTCCCGGAAGGCCCCAGCGTGCTCAATCCAGGCACCGAGATTTGGCCGAAATTAATTGCATCGGGAACGAAGAACAATGCACGGGGAACCACTAGCTTTGCAATGCTGCTTTGAACTTCGGCCGTGCGGGTAAACGCGGCGCGATAGGAACCGAGCAGGCTGCCATGAAAAATGTGGGACCCCGTCAGCGTCAGGTACTGCTGGCGGCTCTGAACTAATTTGTTGTATAGCGTGCTGCTGTCTCCCGCCTGGCTGTTGGCATCGTCAAACGTGTAGCGGCCAAAGATGCTGTCGTTCTTGGAAATCGTATGGTCCAATCGAATCGCAAAAAAGCTTTCATTGGTCGGCAGGAATTGGGGCGCCGCGGCTTGGCCGATGCCGTTTCCGAGCACCGGTTGATTGGGCAGAGGATAAAGCGCGAGATACGGAGCCACCTTCGGGTTTACCGCCACTCTTTCAATCACATTTCCTGCCCGATCGGTAATGATGCCCTGGCGGGCCAGAATGTCCGGATAAAAGTCGATATTCGTTTGCGTGAACCGATCCCGCATGGCCTCAAAGCTGCCCGTAAAGAAAGTCCGATCTTTGCGCGCCGGCCCCGTGACGGTAAATCCAAACTGGTTCCGTTTGAACGGAGGCGGGCTTGCGGGATCGAAGAAATTCCGCGCGTCCATCTTGCTGTTGCGGAAATATTCGAACAAACTTCCGTGGAGCTGCGGCGTCCCCGAGCGGCTGATCGAGTTCAGGACTCCGCCGCTGTCCCTGCCGTACTCGGGTCCGTAGCTGCCGCTGAAGACTTGCACCTGGAAGATCGCATCCGATCCCAGTTGGACGCCGGCGGCGCTTTGCGGCACCTGATTGCCGGTGTTCATGATGTTCGTGCCGTCCAGCAAAAAATTGTTGGAGGTCGAACGGCTCCCCGCCACGTTCAATCCACCGCCGCCCCCGCCCCGGGACGCCGACCCGCCGAACGGATCGGTCACTTCGCTCTGCAGAGTCGCCAGTTGCGTGTAGCTGCGTCCGTTCAGGGGAAGCCCCGCCAACTGCGTCTCGTTGATCTGGCCGGAGGTGCTGGCCGCCGCCGCGCCCTCGCCCGCCGCTTTCGCTTCCGCTTCCAGCCGGAGCGGAACGCGCTTCGACTGTCCCGCCGAAACCTTCAGCCCCTCGACCGCTCCGTCCCGGAATCCGCTGTGCGTTGCTCGCAGGGAATAAGTTCCCGGCGCCAGTTCGCGAATCTCAAACCGCCCCTGCGAATCCGCCGTCGCGGAACCCGCCGAATCGCCTTCGCGGCCGACGGCCGTCACCGTGGCCCCTGCCAGAGGCGCGCCGCTCGCGTCCTGTACGGTCCCGCGCAAGCCGCCCCGGCTCTGCTGCGCTCGCGCTTGCGGCACGGCCCAGCACAACAACGCCCCCAGCGCCAACGCGATTACCGAAAACTTTCTTGCCACCATTGTTCTCCCCTCGACAAAAAACCCTTGGCAGGCGCCGTGTTCTTGCGCAACCGTCCCGTTGCCGCTTGCCTTGGCGGAAGTCCAGTATATTTCAGTATCTTTTGGCGGAGAAGAGGAGAGGTGCGGATAATGACACCGCAACGCGCGCCAGATTCAGTTGGCAATGAAGATATTGTGTTAGATCGTTTGCCGGCGCCTATGGACTATCCTTTGCCCCATGACGGCGGCTAAGCCTTTGCTGGATATCGGGCCAGAATTCCTTCAACACCTGCGACAGCGCATCGATGCCTAACTGCAGTCCCAGTCTCGAGGCGTTGCTGGCTGCATTCCTCCCATCCGGATAGTAAGCGTTCGAGATGGCAACGGCGGTCGCATTCCCCAGCACTTCCGAGAAATTGAAGCGTTTTTTCCCCGAATCCGTCCGGATCACGAAGATGCGGGTCACGGCGTAATATGTCCGCGACCACTTGCTGCCGGAGCCGCGCACAAAATAGCGCGGGTCCTCACGGAGCAGCGTGGGGAGAATCCCTTCCGTCATCATGTTCCCGATTATCTGATCGCCACACGACGTTCCCAACCGCCTCGCATAACCTTTAAGACCCTGCCCGAATGACGGGTTCTGATCCGTCAGTTGTCCGAACCCTCCAGAGATGGCCCCGAGCAGAGGCACCGCATAATCGAATGAATCCTGGCTCGCAATCAGAAACTTTTGGCTGACGGGGATTGGCGTGTAAACATCGGATTCCTTTGCCGAGCGGTAATTGGGAAGCAAGCCAAAGGCATGTTTATCGGGCGGTTGTTGGCTGGCGTCGGACTTCGGATTCGAAGCGCTGGGCGCGCCCGAGGAGGAAGCCGGTAGGTTGCGCGTTTCCTGCGGTAACGTATCTTGTAACGAATTTTGGGCTGTCGCCGAAGCTGTAGCGCACGCCACTATCAGCAAGGCCAACAGAGAAATACGTGCCCTCCGGAAGCACTTCCACAGGATCATGACCCGTGCTCCACAAACCGGAATAGATTTCTTTGGTCCTCCGCCTGATACTAGTATACACCCACCGGCCCTCGCCCCGTTTACGGCACCGGCAATAGGGGCTTGCGATCATAGGGCAGCCGTACATCCACGGTGTGCAGCAGAATGGCGGTGGTGGCATAGCTCCCCATGAAATCGCAAAGATCAACGAGGTTTTTCTTTCCCAGTTGCTTCACGACGCGCGCGAAGGTGTCCGAGCTTACTTTGTGCTTCTGAAAGATTTCCCGGCCGAGCTGGATGATCGACGCTTCCTTCTCCGGCACTCCCGTCAATGGCTTGCGGTAACGGATCGCGTCGATGATGGCTGGTTCCAGGTGGAATTTCAGCGCGCGCGGTTCGTGAACCGTCCATTCAAAAACCTGATCCATTTCGCGCGCCACCACCAGCCGGGCCAGCTCTTGCAATCGCCGGTCGACGCCCGTGTCGGCCCGGTTCCGGCTGCCGTTGAGGTGCAGCCCGCCGGGTCCCTGGAGTCCCGCGAGCGATTCGGAATCCTCCGCAAGGTGCGAGTCGTAGACCTTTTTCCCCGCCTCGTCCAAATCTTCCCGCCGGATCATCGGAAGCCGGCTTCGGGAATCCGGATAGATATCCTTCGGAAGAGTTGCGGCCCACTCCGCCTCCGTTTTGTAGGGAGCGCCGGAAGAGCCCTGCGCCGCTACGGGAGCCGGACCCTGCACAATGCACCAGCCGGCGATCGTCACGGCTGACAATACGATTACCGCGCGGATGGAACTCATCTTGTCCTCCTGCGAAAAATTACCCGCACTCTTAGCCCTGTCTTCCAACGGGGGTGCCGTCATCCCGAACGGAGTGAGGGATCTGCACTGCGTTCTCTTCCTATCGCTGAGAGATTCACCAATTGTCAAAGACAATTAATACGTCAGCCGCAGCGCAAACTGAATCTGGCGCGAAGTGGAAACGGTCTGCGTAATGTTGCCGGCGCTTTGGACTCGAGCTCCGGCTGCCGTGAACAAGCTGGCGGCAGGCCCCGCATAGTTGGGGTGGTTCAGCAGATTGAACAGTTCCGCCCGGAACTGCAATTTCCAGCGTTCGGAGACAAACGTATTCTTGGAGAGTCCGAAATCCCACTTCGCGAGACCGGGACCGATCAGCGTATTGCGTCCCGCGTTGCCCAGTTCCCTCGCGCCCTGAACGGTGAACGCCAACGGGTCGAAATATCGATTCGGCCCGCCCTTGATGATGTCGCTTCTCTTGCGGCTGGCGGCCACATTGGGCGACCGCGCCGCCACCGTCAGGCTGGTCAGGGCCGCCGGGACTCCCGCCGTAACGGTAAAAGGCTGCCCCGTTTGTACCGTGATAATTCCCGTGATCTGCCATCCCGACGCCAGATGTCCGGCGATGCCGCTCCAGTTTCTTCCGAACGGTGCGTCATAGGAATAGTTGAGGCTGAACACTTGAGGCACCCCGTAGCCGCTCAGTCCCCGGTTCACCTTGCTGTCATAGGTATATTTCAAGGTGGAGAAATCGCTCGATGTCACGTTCTGCCCCGTGTTATTGCCGTCGTTTTCATTGATGGTCTTCGACCAGGTATAGGACACCTGCGTCTGGAGTCCGCCGGAAAAGCGCCGCTGGAAGGAAACGGTCATGCCGTTGTAGAAGGAATTCCCATCGTCGGCGTAGAAGCTGAGGGCCTCGAAATTCGGATTGAACTTCGTAGCGTTGGCGGGGAATTCGAGAGAATTCCCGTTATATCTCGCGTCCGGCATATTCCAGTTCGCCAGTCCCGTCTCATTCATCCCCCGGCTGCCGACATATCCCACGGCCAACACACTGCTCCGGCCCACCTGTTGCTGGACGTTCATGTTGTATTGCACGGCGTGCGGGCTCTTGAAATGCGTGAACGGCACGACGAAAGCCTGTCCGAATGAAGTAACGCTGGCCGCCGCTATCGCCGCGAGCGCGTCCGGGAAATTCTTGGGATTGGCGAAGTTGTATTCGGGGAACAGCGGCGCCATTCGCGCCAGGCCGCGATACCACACCGCCGGGTCCAGCGCCAGATAATAGACTCCAATACCTCCGCGCACCGAGGTCCTGCCGCCGGCAAAAGGCGTCCACGCGAATCCAAAACGCGGGCTGTAGTCCGCAAAGGAATTTTTCTTCCAATAAGGATCGCCGATGGTAGGTTTCGGGTCGTCGCGGTGCCGCAGATTCACCAGCAACCCGTTCACTTCGGTCGGAACCGTGAAGGCGTCCAGGCGCACGCCCAGGTTCAACGTTAGCCGCGGCATCACCTGCCAGTCATCCTGTAAATAAAGACCCCAGAACGACTGCCGCATTCCACGGTACGATCCGCTGCCGGAAAGCGGCGGCGTGCCGCGATAGTTGCTCGGAATCATCAGCAGAAAATCCCGCAGGCTGGCGAACGTCCAGGTCCCGTTCGGCCGATTCGGCTGATTCTGGTTCAACTGCATTCGCTCGAAGTACCCGCCAAATTTCAGCGCATGCGCGCTCACGGTGTAGTTCAGATCGTCCTGCACATTGTAGCGGTTCGATACCCACCGCGTTCCCGGACCCATCCCGTTTCCGAAGCCCGTGACTCCGTTTCCGGGAGAGATTCCGGCGACCTCCTGGCCGGGCACCGATGTCACCAGCGCCGGTCCGTGAGGTCCCAGGATGGAATCGAACGGAAACACGCGGTTGAAGGAGAAGCGCAGCGTCTCCAATGCGCGGGCCGAAAAGATGTGCGTTTCGGAAAGCGTCAGCAGACGCGCGCTCAAGCCGCTCAGCGTTTCATATCCAGGATAGTTCTGGAACGAACGGTTCGATCCCGACCCGGTGAAGCGCGCGTAAATGGAATCGCTGGCGGAAATCTGGTGATCTACGCGCCCCTGACCAAAATTATCGGTGGTCGGTTGCCGGGCGGCAAAGATATGCTCGGCGGTGCCATCGGCCGGGAATCGGCGACCTTGCGGACTCGGCAGCGGGAAATAGGAAAAGAAACCCGCGATGACCGGACTGACCGGCAAGGTTTCGGTCGGCAGGATTCCCCGGCGCGCGTTTTCGTTGGGAACCACCGCAATGACGGTGCGCGTCAGCGATTCCCTCATGCCCTCGAATGCCGCAAAGAAAAACGTTCTGTCCCGCTTGATGGGACCGCCCGCGGTTCCTCCAAACTGGTTGCGGCGGAAGGGCGGCAATCGCGGATCGTCCGGCAACTGCTTGCGGTCGAAAAAATCCCGGGCGTCGAGCGCGCTGTTGCGCAGGTACTCGTAAATGCTTCCGTGCCATTCGTTCGTTCCCGACTTCGAGACGGCGTTGAACACACCTCCCATGGCGCGCCCGTATTGAGCGCTGTAGGAATTAGTCAGCACCTGAAATTCTCTCACCGTCTCGGCTCCTAGCAGCGCTCCGCTGGGGCCGGCCGGAATGTGGCGCCCGAAATCGTTGATGTAGCTGCCGTCGAGCAGATACGCGTTGTCTTCCCCGCGCAGCCCGGAGATGCTGATGCGCTTGCCGAATCCGACTCCGGAACTGTCGGCACGGCTGTTCAGAGCCATGCTGACTCCGGGATTCAGCAGGATGAGCTGCGTCAGATCGCGGCCGTTCAACGGCAGGTCGCGGATGGCGCGATCCGCCACCAGATACCCGACCGCCGATTCGGCCGTCTGGACCAAAGGAGCTTCCGCCGTGACCTCCACCGTCTCGTTCACCGAGCCGACCGACAACTGGAGGTCCACCACGGCCTCGCGCCCCACCGTCAGAACAATGCCGCTGCGAATCTCGGTCTGGAACCCTTGCAGGCTGGCCGCCACCCGATAGTCGCCCAGGCCCAGCAGCGACGCCGAGTACCGTCCCGCCGCGTCCGTGGTCATCTCGCGGCTGATGCCAGTGTTTTCATTCAGAATCACGACCTTCACTCCCGGCAGCAAGGCACCGCTCGGGTCCTTCACATTTCCCGAAATGGTTCCCGTCGTCACCTGACTGCTCGCAGTCACGGTCCAAAAAACCACGGCAAACACCAGCCCCGCCGCAAATCTCCTTTGCATGGGTCACCTCGCCACAGGATTTTCCGATTTACTCCGCCCAATGTTGAAGGAAATATCACAGCATCTCGATTCTTGTCAAGCATGCCCGTGCCGTGAGGGTGCAATGACCGTCGTGAACCCCGGCTCCTCGGAAGGAAACTCCACGAGGGCCTATTTTCGTCGTCAATTTCAAAGATTAGGTTTTAAGGATAGTATTTGAGGATAGTATAAGAGTTGATAATTGAGGAGGAAAAAGAATGCCAAATCGCCGGATTCATATCACCGGGATGTTTTTATTGCTGCTGACCCTGTCGGGAGTATCAGCCACCGCCCGTGCCCAGGAGAAGCTGATTCCCATCAAGGTCACGCTGGGGGACGTTTCGCTGAACAAGCTGATTTTCGTGGTCGCTCAGGAGGCTGGCTTTTATAAGAAAAACGGGCTGGCCGTCGATCAGTTCATCACGCCCGGCGCGGCAGATACCGTCCGCCGCAGCGGCGTCAACGTGCCCAAGGAATACGTGCGCAGCTCCGAGGGAATGGACATTCCGATCACCATCGGCGGCGGCAGTCCGACGCTCGTGGGTATGACCACGAACTCGCGCGCCGTGCGACGCATCATTCTTCTCAGCACCGATAATCGCGTGCGATGGAAGATCATCAGCCGCGACAATCTCACCAGCGCCGCGCAACTCAAGGGCAAGCGCCTCGGCTTTTCCGGCTACGGCGCCATGTCTCATTTTATGGCCATCGTATTCGCGAAAAGAATGGGTTGGGACCCGGATAAGGACCTTTCGCTGATGGAGAACGCTCTGAACGTGGAGGCGCTGGAGAAAGGTCGCGTGGATGCCTTTGTGGCGGACGAGATTGCGGAGACCATGGCGGTGACATCCGGCTACAAAATTCTTGAGGACATGCATCCCTACGACGTTCCGATCGCCGGCTCCGGCGTCAACGCCTCCACGGAATGGCTGAAAGACAATCGCGAAACCGCGCGCCGCTTCGTCAAATCGGCTGTCGAGGCGATTGCGCTCACCAAGCAAAAACCGGAAGTGGCCTATGCCGCGATGGCCAAGTGGTACGGTCTTTCCGATCCGGAGAAACAAAAGTATTTCTATAAAGAGATGGCAAAGCTCGAGCGCAAGCCATACCCCGCCGTGGAAGGCATCAAGAAAGTGATGGAGATCTACAACTATCACGAAATGAACTCTCACAAGGCGGAAGACTTCTACGATGACAGCTTCGTGCGCGAACTGGATCAAAGCGGATACATCGATAGTCTCTATAAATAGGGTCCGCGATCAGAGCTGGATTCTCGCTTAGTATAAAAGGATTCTTTCGCGTTTTGGAGGTAATGACATGGCAAGAGCAGTGGCCGAGGCCGTTCATGCTGGAATGGCATTTGACGAAATGCGGACCTTTATCGATGCCTGCAAGCAAATCGACGAGTGGCGCTCGATCGAGGGAGCGGATTGGGACCGCGAGATCGGCGCGGTGGTGGAAGCGGCCGCGGAGTTGATCCCCGACCCTCCGCTCTTGCTGTTCGAGCGAATCAAAGGCTATTCGGCGGAATTTTCGGTGGCGAGCCTCCTGATCGCTTCCACCAAACGCGCCGCTCTTGCGCTGGGGCTTTCTCTCGACAAACCCAAGCTGGATCTGGTCCGGCTGGCGGCGCGCAAGGTGCAGGCGGCACAGTCCATCCCGCCCGTGGAAGTTTCCTCCGGTCCCGTAATGCAAAACGTCGCATTGCAAGAAGACGTGGACGTGCTGAAGTTTCCCGTGCTGCGTTTTCATTCGCAGGACGGCGGCCGTTACATCGGGACAGGAGACGTGCTGATCAACCGCGATCCGGAGAGCGGCCATCTGAACATGGGGACCTACCGGATGCAGGTGCACGAGAGAAACCTGCTCGGTCTTTGGATGAGTCCCGGCCAGCACGGAAGGCTTATCTGCCAGCGTTATTGGGACCGCGGAGAGAGCTGTCCGGTCGTCGCGGCCTTCGGCACCGATCCCCTTACGTTCATGGCGTCGCATACGAAAATCCCTTGGGGCAAGTGCGAGCTGGATTTTGCGGGCGGGCTGAGAGGGAAACCGCTGGAAGTCATTCGAGGTCCGATCACGGGCCTGCCGATTCCGGCTTATGCCGAGATCGCCATCGAGGGAGAAGTCGCGCCGCCCAGCGTGGAAGCGCGGGAAGAAGGTCCCTTCGGCGAATGGCCGGGATACTATTCGGGCGGAACTCTGGGTACCGGCGAACTACAACCAACCATTCGAGTGAAGGCGCTCTATCACCGCAACAACGCGATTCTCTGTGACGAAGCGCCGATGTGGCCCGGAGCCGTCAAACACGCGCTGCCCATCATGGCCGGGATTTTGTGGGACCAATTGGAGAGCGCTGGGATCCAGGATATCGCCGGAGTTTTTACGTTCACGTCCTACCTAGTGGTGGTCTCGATCCGGCAGCGGTATGCAGGGCACGCCAAGCAGGCGGGACACGCGGCCCTGAGCTGCTCGGCGACGGCACGGCACGGGCGGTATGTGGTGATCGTGGACGAAGACATCGATCCGACGAACCTGAAAGAAGTCTTGTGGGCCATGGAGACACGCGTGGACCCGTTCCGCGATATCGAACTGGTGGATGGATGCTGGAGCACTCCTCTCGATCCCAGGATGACTCCGGAACAGCGGGCGGCTGCCGATTCTACGAACAGCCGGGCCATCTTCTACGCCGTGCGTCCCTATGGGTGGCGCGAGAAATTTCCCAAGCCCAGCCGCTCGGAGCGCGAGCTGCGCCAGGAAGTGGTCGAGAAATATCGCTCGGTGTTGCCATTTCCATCGCTGTGAAACCGGCGTTTCCGCTGGATGAGTTCGCTGCAATGCGTATTGCGGTTGTCATCTCTGAAACCCGGCTTTTTTGGCCGGGCTGGAGAAACTGCTTTTTTCTAAAAGGCGATACTTCTTGACAGCGCGATGGCGAACATACAAAATGACAGTCACGGGGTCTTTATTTCTTAATATAGTTCGAGAAGTTTAACCTTATTGCGGCGCTTGGCGGAGCGTACAGAGGAGAATACTATGCCGAGTAAAGTCGCAGTTTTTTTATCCGTACTATTACTATTCATACGCCTGGGTCTGGCCCAAGTGACCACCGGAACGATTTTGGGCGTGGTGCACGACGGCACGGGCGCCGTCGTTCCCGGCGTTTCCATCACCGCCAGAAATCTGGAAACCGGTTTGACGCGGACTGCCGTCACCAGTGAGCAGGGCCGCTATCAAATGCCCAGCTTGGGACTGGGCAATTACGAAATGCAGGCCGCCATCGAGGGCTTTCAAACCGAGCTTCGCCGCGGCATTGAGCTGACGCTGGGCCGCGAAGCCGTCGTGGACTTCGTGCTTCAGGTCGGCGCCGTGACCCAGACCTTGGAGGTCACCGGGGAAGCGCCCCTCGTCGAGACCACCAGTTCTTCGGTCTCCGGAGTCGTCGAGAGTAAGCAAATCGTTAACCTCCCGCTGAATGGGCGGAGTTTCGATGAGCTGGCTTTGTTGCAGCCGGCTATCACCACCGCCAAATTTCAAACTCGCCAGCTTCAGGGCGGATTCACCACCAAGATGTCGATTCGCGGAGCAAGGCCCGAGCAGAACAGCTTTCTCCTGGATGGCACCGATGTGATGGGACCCACCAACCAGATCCCCGGCGGTGTCGGCGGGCAGTCTTTCGGCGTGGACACGGTGCGGGAGTTTCGCGTGGAAACGACTACCTATAGCGCTCAGTTCGGCCGCGCTACCGGCGGCGTGATCAACGTCGTAACCAAATCGGGCACCAATGAGCTTCGCGGCAGCGTTTTCGAGTTTATCCGCAACTCCGCGCTGGATGCCCGCAACTTTTTCGATCCAGGCGATTCACCGCCTGCCTTCCGCCGCAATCAGTTCGGGGCCAGCCTGGGAGGACCCATCCGCAAGGACAAGACCTTCTTTTTTGGCAGCTATGAAGGTCTGCGGGAAGGCTTGGGACTGAGCCTGCTCGCGACCGTGCCGACGGCCGCCGCCCGCCAAGGGAGAATCCCCAATCCCCGCGCCGCAGCGGGATTCGATCAAATCACCGTCAACCCGGCCGTCAAGCCGTATCTCGACGCTTTATACCCGCTTCCCAACGGACGCGACTTTGGAGACGGGAGCGGAGAGTACGTTTACAGCGCTACCCGGCCCACCAGAGAAGATTACTTCAACGTGCGGGGAGATCATAACTTCTCTTCTAACGATTCGCTCTTCGGCCGCTTCACCTTCGACGACGGCATTCGCGATACGCCAACCAGCACGGGTATCTTCTGGGAACACACCCGCTCCCGAAACCAGTTCGTAACGCTGCAAGAGACTCATGTCTTTTCTTCCAACCTGCTCAATACCGCCCGCATCGGTTATAACCGCACCTATACGGGTTTGCTGCCGAGCATCAGAGGCGTCAGTGAGAGCACCCTGGCCAGTTTGGCTTTTGTGCCGGGCCAGCCTCTCCTGCTTTCGGGAAGCCTTTTGGATCCCACTCCCATCGAACCCATCGGCAACGCCAATGCACCGCGCATCTGGGTCTGGAACCTGATGGAAGGTTCGAATGACGTTACCTTCACCAAGGGCAGCCATTCGCTGATGATGGGCGCTCTTTTCAAAGGCATCCTGTTCGTCGAGCGCGAGGCGGATAATAAAGCAGGCGAGTACGATTTTGGAGGGTTGCAGGATTTCCTGCTGGGCAATCCGGTTCGCTTCCGGGGCTTGCGGCCGGGCGGCGTCGCCGATGTCGGCTACCGCCAAAATTACTTCGGTTGGTACGTGCAGGATTCCATTCGCGTCAATCAGCGCCTCACCTTGAACCTCGGCCTGCGCCACGAGTTTTACACCGGACCGCAAGAGAGAACCAAGCGGACCTGCAACCTGATGAAGCCGTCCGACACCGTGCCCGTCTGCGGCGGCCCTATATATGACACCAGCGTCGGAACCAAGAACTTTGGACCCCGCTTCGGTTTTGCCTGGGATGCCTTCGGTAACGGCAAGACTGCCGTGCGGGGAGGCTTTGGCATCTTCTATGACGCCATGTCTCCTCTCTGGTGGCAAAGCTCCGGAAACGGCAGCTATCTGCCCTTCTCCGACGGCGAGTTGGGCAATCCTCCGTTTCCCAACGCCTATGCCCTTCTGGCTTCCCCGTCGGCCGGTCGCGCCTATCTGGGCGTCGCGGGAATCACGGCGAATCCCAGTGCCATGCAATCAAACCTGACCGTGCAGCACCAGATCGCCAGGGATTCGGTCGTTACCGTGGGCTACGTTGGATCTTACGGAAGGCATCTGTGGACTCGAGCGAACGAGAATATCGTGCAGCCGACCATCCTGGCCGACGGCAGGAAGTTTTTCCCCGCGAATGCGCCGCGCAGAAACCCCGCGCTGGCCGACGTTCGCCGCGTCCGGACGGAATCGAACTCCACCTATCAGGGTTTGTTCGCTACGTTCCAAAAGCGCTTTGGCGCGGGGTTGCAGTTGCAATCTTCTTACACCTATGCGAAATCCATCGATACCGGCTCCAATATCACCAACGGCTCGAATGTGAATAAGGGCGCCACCTCGCTGATGGACCCCGACAACTGGTTACGCGACCGCAGCCTATCCGACTTCGACACGCGTCATATCTTCAGCTTCAATACGCTATGGGAATTGCCCTTCGGCCGCGGCAAGTCCTTCGGCGCGGGCCTGACCGGCCTCCCCGCCAAGCTCGTGGGAGGCTGGCAACTCGGAGGCATCGTGAAATATGCCACCGGCTCCCCCATGACGGTCGACGATAGCTCCGCCAATTGGTCCCGCAATGGCGTGACTAGCCGCGTGGAGCGGCCCGACTTGGTTTCCGGCAAGACCAATAGCCCGGTCCTGGGTTCACCCGACCGGTATTTCGATCCCGCTTCCTTCGCCGTCCAGACACTCGGGTTTTACGGAACTTTAGGACGCAACACACTCATCGGGCCGAACCAGATCGGGACCGACGTTTCCTTATCGAAGAACACCGCTCTCCCCAAAGTCTCCGAGCAGTTCCAGGTTCAGTTCCGCGCCGAGTTCTTCAATATTCTGAACCGCACAAACTTTGGGGCGCCCAGTCTTCGCGTCTTCGATTCCAGGGGAAGGGTTCCCGGAAACGCCGGCAGAATCACGGATACTTCCACCTCGTCGCGCCAGATTCAATTTGGACTGAAAATCGTTTGGTAAATTCAAGAAAGCGCCCGAAACTCGATCGCACAGAACGGCCCATCGGAGGTTAGCGCCGGGGAACGGGTCTGGAAGTTGCCAAGGAGCGAACACCGCTCTTTTTGCGTCGACGGATGGCGATCCCGGCGAGACTCGTCAGGGGGCTTGCCGAAATTTATACCGCGCATTGAACTTCATCAAATAAATTGCGGGGAGAGAGAAAATGCCAGAACCTTTCAGCGGTTTGTTGTGGATTCCGATTGCGATGGTCGGGTTCGTTGTCCTGTACGCGATTCTTGCCAGTTTTTTTACTGTCGGTACCGCGCAAGCCGCGATCGTAACCAGGTTCGCGAAGTTCCTGCGGGTGGCCGAGGCCGGTCTGAATTGGAAGGTGCCTTTTTTCGATTCCGTTGCGGGTACGCTCAGTTTGCGGGTGGAACAGATTAATTTAACGATGGAGACCAAGACCAAGGATAATGTGTTCGTAACGATCCCCATCTCGGTCCAGAACCGCGTGCGCCCGGAAAAGGTTTATGACGCTTACTACAAGCTGACGAATCCAGTGGCGCAGATCAAGTCTTACGTGGAACAAGTGATCCTCGGGCACGTTCCCGGTATGACTCTGGATGAAGTGTTCGCAAGCCAGTCGAGTATTGCCGCCACGGTCAAGAAGGAACTCGATGCGGACATGTCCACATTCGGATACGAGATCGTCAATGTTCTAGTGACGGATATTGTGCCCGACGCAAAGGTAAAGTCGGCGATGAACGATATCAACGCGGCACAGCGCGAGCAGGTCGCCGCGAACGCCAGAGGCGAGGCGGAAAAGATTCTGGTTGTGAAGAAGGCGGAAGCGGAGGCCGAAAGCAAGGCGCTCCAAGGACAAGGCATCGCCAACCAGAGAAAAGCCATCGTGGAAGGTCTGCAATCCTCGATCGAGCAATTTAAGAAGGCGGTGGATGGGACGACGGCCCAGGATGTGATGCAATTGGTCCTGGTGACTCAGTATTTCGATACGCTCAAGTCGATTGGCGAGAGCAACAAGACCAGCACTTTGTTCCTGGCGCATTCTCCAGGCTCCGTAAAGGAAGTGAGTGACCAAATTCTAAATTCCATGCTGGTTGCGAATCGAGCTTCGTCGTAGCGGTCAAGGAAAGAACGTTAGAAGCTGTTGCATAACCTCCTACGAGCTTCGTAAGGGCACGACTTCAGTCGTGCCGAGAGAATGGGAACACGGGAAGGGCTTTAGCCGCTGAGGTACGTCACTGGCCCTCAGCGGCTGAAGCCGCGGTTCCAAAGGGCCATTGTTCGGCACGGTTAAAACCGTGCCCTTCCGATACGTTAAAACGGGATTTGCAACGGTTACTAAGTTTTTGGGCTCAGGAGGGTAATGTCTTATGGCGAATCACTCCTTTCGTTCACGACCGAGTACGGCAATTGCAGCCGTGGTGTTGATGGTCTCGCTATCGGCCTGGCTGCTTTACGCGGGTTCCGATCATGAGGGCCCTCGTGTCGTAGCCGCCCTCCAAGCGCCTGGCTCACAGAGCGCAACTTCGAGCGCGTCTTCGCCATCCTCTCCCGGCGAAAGAACCATCCGCATCGACCGCGCCCCGGTGCGTACCCTGCAAGATCCCAACGCGGCTTACAGCGCCGTGGCCGTCGATGCCACGAGGAACGAGATCGTGCTGCAAGACGAGAACCGTTCGACCATCATGGTCTATGACCGTCTGGACAACACGCCGGCCACGGCCACCATGACGGAGCCGAAGCGCATGATCGGGGGCCGCAAAACAAAAATCACCAATAACTGCGGCGTCTATATCGACCCCGCCAACGGGGACATCTATTCGCTCACCGGCGATATCGCCGACACCATGGTTATTTTCTCTCATGAATCGAAAGGGAACGTTCCGCCGGAACGGGAGCTGAAAACTCCGCACCGCACCTATGGAGTTGCCGCCGACGAACAGACTCAGGAACTCTTCCTCACCATTCAGCACCCTCCCGCAATTTTGGTCTATCGCAAGACAGCCCAAGGCAAAGAAGCGCCCATTCGAATCCTGGAAGGAGAAAAGACCCAGTTGGGCGATGTGCACGGCATCGCGGTGGACACCAAAAACCAGGTGATGTACGTGGCCAATCGGGGCGCCGCCAGCGATGTTCAGAAGGGCAAGGACTTTGCCGGCGTTCCGAAGAGCGCCGACGGGAACCCACGGAACTGGGCCGTTCCCGCCATCTGGTATGAATACTTCCGCGATCGAATGGTTCCCGGTTCCGGAAGGTTCGCTGCCCCTTCCATCACGGCGTATCCGCTGAAAGCGGAGGGAGACACGCCGCCCTTGCGCGTCATCCAAGGCTCCAAAACCCAACTGGACTGGCCCGCGCACATTCACCTGGACGTGCAGCACCAGGAACTTTTTATCGCCAATGCCATGGACGACTCCATTCTGGTTTTTCGAACAACGGATAACGGGAACGTCGCGCCCGCTCGAATTCTCAAGGGTCCCAAGACCGGGCTCAAGCAGCCGCACGGAGTCTTCGTGGACGAAAAGAATCAGGAGATTGTGGTGGCCAATTTCGGCAACCACGCGGCCACGGTCTATCCGCGAACGGCGGACGGCGATACCCCGCCGATCCGCAAGATTCGCAGCGCCCCGGAAGGCACGGTGGCCCCGATGTTCGGCAATGTCGGCTCTTTGGCCTATGACACCAAACGCGACCAGATCCTGGCGCCCAACTGAGTCGTCTTCCCGCAGATTGCGGCATTCGCCAGGCTGGCGGATGGAGGGCAGGCGCCCAAGAGGATGATTGCGGGACAGGCTACCAAATTGAGCCGCGCCATGCACGACATCCAGTACGACGAAGTACACGACGAAATGATCATCGCCAATCCCTTCGCCCAGGCGATCCTGACCTACCGTGGAGGAGCCAACGGCGAAGAGCCGCCTATTCGCGTCCTGCAAGGGCCGCACACGCAAATTAGCAGTCCCGACTTTGGCGTGGAAGTGGACCCGGTTCATGACGAACTTTTCGTCGCCGAAGCCGACTCGGTCCTGGTGTTCTCTCGCGCAGCCAACGGCGACGCGGCGCCGCTGCGGGTGCTTCGCGGACCCAATACGCAACTGAGCGGCGGTCCGCGAGCCGTATCGGTGGATCCACTCCATAATTTACTGATCGTAAGCACGGAATTAAAACATGTCGGACGGATTCTGATCTTCAACCGCACCGACGACGGAGACGCCAAACCCCGGGCCGTAATTGCGGGTCCGAACACGGGCATCCGCGCTCATATCAATTACGCCAGAGTTTATCCGCCAAAAGGCTGGATCGTAACGACGCTGGGCAGCAGCGAGGCAGAAGGCGGGGAGGGCGTGAGCGAGGGCGTGGGCCTGGGCCAGAACACCGGCGGTTCCATCGCCGTCTGGAGCATACAGGATAACGGAGACGTTGCTCCCCGCTGGATTTTGGGAGGCCCCAAGAGCAACGTCCGCAGCTCCAGAATCGCTTTGAATCCGAAAGCGAAGGAAGTCATGGTGGGAGGCGGCACTTCCATTCGCACCTGGTATTTTCCGGAGATTTTCTAGGAATTGTAGCAAAACCTGTTTTGGCGAATTGGAAGGGCACGGTTTCATTGGAAGGGCACGGTTTTAACCGTGCCGAAAGCGCGTGGTAAAACAAGTGGCTTCAGCCGCTGAGGGCCAAGATGCATCCCGCCCTGCGGGAGGCTAATGCCCCCTTCTTACGGTTCTCTGATCGGCACAGTTAAAACCGTGCCCTTACGGGTTTCCAAGAGGTTATGGCAGGAGGTTTCTGATGTTCCCACAAATGTGTAAGCGGGCAGGCGGAGGAGCGGTTGTCTTGACGCTGGGCCTCGCGGGCGTGGCTGCATGGGTGCTTTTCGCAGGGCCAGCGCAACATCCGCTATCGGAAACTTTCACGCGGCACGGCTCGCTGCGGCCGACGGGTTACCCGCAACTGGTTTCCATCACTCCATTGCCCGCTCCCGACGGCGAGACGGATGGCGCGATGTGCCAGTTGGTTCCCGTCCGCGCCAACGCCGGGCTGATGGCCGCGTTGCTCCAACAACGTCCGGCGACTGGTTCGTCTGCGCCTTCTTCCTCCGAGGCCAAAGCCGGCGTTGATGCCGACCGAAGCCCGGTGCGGATCCTCCGCGACACTTACCCGACCTTCAGCGCCGCCATCGTCGATCCGGACCGCAATGAAATCCTCGCGCAGGATGAAAACCTCGCCAACATCATGGTATTCGACCGCATGGACAACACCCCGCCCTCTGCCAGCTTTACCGAACCCAAACGCATGATCGGCGGCCCCAAGACCACGCTGGAATTCGAGTGCGGAATTTATGTCGATCCCAAGACAGGAGACATCTACACCGTCGCCAACGATACCGGAAACCGCCTGGCGATTTTTTCGCACGAAGCCAAGGGCAACGTAGCTCCCGATCGCGTGCTCAAAACTCCGCACGGGACCTATGGCATCGCAGTGGACGAGGCAAAGCAGGAGATGTATCTCTCGTTGCAGGGTGGCTCCGTGGTCGTCTACAACAAGATGGCGAAGGGAGACGATAAACCCATCCGCACTCTGGAGGGACCGCGCACCAAACTTGGAGGCGTCCACGGAATCGCCATCGATACCAAGCGGAAGCTGATGTTTCTCGCCAATCATGGCAACTTCCACGCCAAGGGACCCAATACGGGCGGCAGGATCGAGCCTTCTTCCATCACCGTCTATCCGCTCGACGCCAGCGGCGATACACCTCCGCTGCGCGTACTGCAAGGTCCCAAAACGCAGTTGAACTGGCCCGCGCTGATCTATGCGGACGCGGATCATGGAGAGTTGTATATCGCCAACGACGGCGACGACTCTGTCCTGGTCTTCCAGGAAACCGATGACGGCGACGCAGCGCCGACCCGCGTCATCAAAGGACCCAAGGCCAATTTGCGGGAGCCCAGCAGCGTCTTTGTGGATACCAAGAACGACGAGTTGGTGGTAGCGAATATGGGCAACCACTCGACCAACGTATATCGCCGGACTGCGAACGGCAACGTAGCGCCGCTGCGCATCATCCGCAGCGCTCCGGCGGGAAAGATTGCGCTGGCCATCGTCAATCCCGGCGCGGTCGCCTATGACAGCAAGCGCGACGAACTTCTGGTGCCCAACTGAGTGGGGCATCCGCAGATAGCGGCCTTCGCCCGTGTGGCCAAGGAGAATTCGCTTCCAACACGATTGCTCGCCGGGCAAGTCACCGAGCTGAGCCGCGGTGCGCACGATATCCGTTATGATCCGGTCCACGATGAAATCTGGATCGCCAATCCCCATGCCACCGCCATCCTGACTTTCCGCGGAGCGGCCAACGGACCCGAGCCGCCCATCCGGATCATCCAGGGAGACAAAACCCAGTTGCAGGTTTTGGACCGGCTGGACGTGGACGTGGTGCACAATGAGATTTTCGTGCCCGACCAAAATCAGGTTCTCGTTTTCCCCCGCGAGGCCAACGGAAACGTGCCTCCGATTCGCGTCATCAAAGGCCCCGATACGCTGTTGCGCAGGTCGAAAGCGATGGCCGTGGACCCGGTGCACAATTTGATCGCAGTCGCCGCCGAGGAGGGAACAGGAGTCGACCGGAAGGCGAACGTCATCCTCTTCAACCGGACCGACGAAGGCAACGTCAAGCCGCGAGCCGTGATCCGCGGCCCGCGCGTGGGCAGCCCCAACAGCACCGAACACGCCATCGGCCAGATGCAAATGTACCCGCCCAAGGGATGGATCATCGTTACCATACCGGGATCGCTCTATTCGTGGGACTCCGCCGATTGGACCCCCTTCGTAGGGATTTGGAGCATCAACGACAACGGCGATGTCCCTCCCCGATGGAAACTGGGCGGCCCGAAAAGCACTTTGAAGCGGCCGCGCAGATCGGAAGAGCACCCG
>ORMF010467818.1_pt1 | contig 20472 bp, 18 predicted proteins | sample 1779871 | NCBI WGS metagenome assembly ORMF01 (sample SAMEA104232316, study PRJEB22302) | groundwater metagenome | biome: forest; feature: aquifer; material: groundwater | place: USA | collected 2011-08-07 | depth 5.4 m | reverse complement strand
GAAGGTCCGCCCCTACAGCTTCCCAGGCCTGAGCGACGTGACGAAGGGGCGGACCTTCAGGTCCGCCCGATCCTCGTTTCGAGCCACGCCTGCGGCGCGCTCACCGATCAGGTGCTCGATCGCGCGATCGCCGCTCGCGCCCGCGTGGCCCTGCTCCCCTGCTGCCACGACTTCGAGACGTGTGACGATGGCGGGCTGGCCGGGTGGGTGGATCGTGCGCTGGCGATCGACGTCACGCGCGCGGTGCGCCTCGAGCGGCAGGGCTATCGGGTCTGGACCCAGACGATTCCCAGCGAGATCACACCGAAGCATCGTCTTCTGCTGGGCGAGCCGCTGAACGGCCGACCTTGATACCCGTCTGTCGTGAGCCTTTTCGACAGTTCCGAGTATTACGCAGCCGGTAACCCATTACGCCTTTGGTAGCCACCAGGGCAGCGTTCAAGCAGCATTGTGCGGGTTCGGCTCCAGGCATTGGCATTGCACGGCTGGCTTCTCTAACCTTAAGGGGTGACATGCGAATCAATGGGCTGATCGGCGGAGCCGCCGCGCTGGTTTGCGGCATCGGAGTGTGGGGCTGCGGGAGCGGGACGATCACGTCGCTCTCGCCGGTGTCGCCATCATCGTTGATGACTGCAGTGGCATCGGGTTCCGACGCCAGAATTGGCCCGCTGGACTACCACGATCCCCCCCCCGCCCCACCGGTTCCGGACCCCGAACCCACGCCTCCGGGCACCATGCCGCCCGGCCTCGAACCGATCCCAGGAGCAGGTCCCGCGCCCGCACCGACTCCGTCACTTGCAACGACTCGGATTACGATCGTCGGTACGGTCGGAACCACCGCATTCTCACCGAATCCAGCCGAAGCGATGCCGGGCGACATGCTCGTGTGGATCAACAGCGACATCCGGCCGCACTCCATCGTCCTCGATGACGGCACGGTTATCGGAGAACTCCAGCCGAACCAGACCAGCGCGCCTGTGCCGCTAATGACTCCAACGGCCACGTATCGCTGCACGCTCCACCCCTCGATGGTCGGCACTATCGGGGCTCTCGGCGCGGGCGTGCCCCCCGCTGTCCCGGAGCCAGGACTGCCGGCGGCAGGATTGGAGCCGGCACCGCCCGCGGGCGCTGAACCAGCACCACCCCCGAGCATGCCTGAGGTTCCCTCCTACGGCGATTACCGCCGCCGATAACCGACGGCACGCCTGCGCGAGCGCGCGGTAGAGCGCCTCGAACAGCGACATTCCCAAACCTGCTCGCTGGTTCCTGCACCATCGCACGTATCATTGATGTGCGACGACGCATCCGGGAGTTATGTCCGCACATCCGCTCGAGTCCCTCATCGACACCGCATTCGAGCGTCGCGCCGAGATCACGCCGGCCGTCGTGGAGCGCGAGCTCTCGCAGGCGCTGGACCAGGTCATTCAGGAGCTCAACGCGGGACGCCGTCGCGTGGCCGAAAAGATTGACGGCACCTGGGTGACGCATCAATGGATCAAGAAGGCCGTGCTGCTCTATTTCCGGACGCACGACAACATCGTGATGCCCTCCGGCGGCGGCTCTGCCTGGTTCGACAAGGTGCCGTTGAAATTCCAGGACTACACCGAGGCGCAGTTCCGGGAGGGAGGCTTCCGCGCGGTACCGACCGCTACCGTCCGCACCGGCGCCTTCATCGGCCGCAACGTCGTCCTCATGCCGTCGTACGTGAACATCGGCGCTTACGTGGATGAGGGCACCATGGTGGACACGTGGGCCACCGTCGGCTCGTGCGCACAGATCGGGAAGAACGTGCACCTCTCCGGGGGCGCCGGGATCGGCGGCGTGCTCGAGCCGCTGCAGGCGAACCCGACCATCATCGAGGACAACTGCTTCATCGGCGCTCGATCGGAAGTCGTGGAGGGCGTGATCGTCGAGGCGCACTCGGTGATCTCGATGGGAGTGTTCATCGGCCAGAGCACGAAGATTTACGACCGCGCGACCGGTGAGGTGTCCTACGGCCGTGTCCCGTCCGGATCGGTCGTCGTGCCGGGCAGCCTCCCGTCGGGCGACGGCAAGTACTCGCTCTCGTGCGCCGTGATCGTCAAGCGCGTCGACGCCGCCACGCGGGCGAAGACTTCTATCAACGAGCTGCTACGGACGTGACTTGATGCATTGTCACTCCCACGAACACAGAGGCACAGCGGCTTCCTGGCCCATTCGTGCTCGGTGCCTTGGTGCCGCCTTTCGCGGTGGGGCCGCCCTTCAGGGCTGCCGACTCTCGCAGCGCTGAAGCGCCGCGCCACAGAGAATGACTTCAACGTCCACAGCAACTATTCAGGCCGACACGCTCGACCTCGCGAAGCGGCTGATCGCGTGCCGGTCGCTCACGCCGGACGACGCAGGCTGCCTCGATCTGATCGCCTCGCGGCTGACCGCCGCTGGCTTCGTGTGCGAGCGTCTCGACCGCGGGGGCGTGGGGAATGTCTGGGCCCGGCACGGCCAATCGGCGCCGCTCGTCTGCCTCGCCGGTCACGTGGACGTCGTTCCGCCCGGTCCGATCGAGCGGTGGACCAGCGACCCGTTCGTGCCCGTGGAGAGGGCCGGCAATCTGTACGGGCGAGGCGCCGCGGACATGAAGACGGGAGTAGCCGCCATCGTTACCGCAGCCGCGCGCTTCGTGACAGCGCATCCCGACCATCGTGGCTCGATCGCGCTCCTGTTCACGTCGGACGAGGAAGGACACGCCGTGAACGGCACCGCCGCTGTGGTGGATGTCCTCCGCTCCCGCGGGGAAACGATCGACTACTGCATCCTCGGCGAGCCCACATCGACCGCACGTCTCGGCGACACGATCAAGAACGGGCGACGGGGGTCGCTGCATGGGGTGCTGACAGTCAAAGGGGTGCAGTGCCACATCGCGTATCCCGAGCAGGGGCGCAACCCCATTCATGTCGCGGCCCCTGCGCTCGCCGAGCTCGCCGCCGCCGAGTGGGACCAAGGGAACGAATATTTCTCGCCCACCAGCTTTCAGATGTCGAACGTGCACGCCGGCAGCGGCACGAACAACGTGATTCCGGGAACGATGGAGGTGGTGTTCAACTTCCGCTTCTCGCCGGAGTCGGCGCCGGAACAGTTGAAGGCGCGCGTCCACGCGAGCCTCGACAAGCACCGTGTCGAGTACGACCTCGCCTGGAACCTTCAGAGTCTTCCGTTCAGCTCACCGCGCGGGCGCTTGGTGGAGGCGCTCAGCACCGCCATCGCATCGGTCACCGGAGTCACGCCAGCGCTCTCGACGAGTGGCGGCACGTCCGACGGCCGATTTCTCGCCGCCATCTCCCGCGAGCTCGTGGAGTTCGGCCCCGTCAACGAATCGATCCACAAGATCGACGAGTACGTGCGCGTGGCGGATATCGGCCCTGTGTCGACGACCTACGAGGAATTGGTTGCGGCCCTGCTTCTCGGATAGCGAGGGGCCGCTGTGCCACGCTCTCCCCTAAGCCCGTCCGGCCAGCAGGCGCTGGTACGCATCCACGAGCGCGCCGTAGGGCGGCATGAACGTCCACCCGTGGCCTGGCAGGTTCTGCCTGACATTGAAGTGGAGGTGAATCGTCGTCGGGGTGCCGTTGAACACGTTCGACACCTTGCCGAGCCGCGTGCCGCGCGTGACCTTCGCGCCCAGCTTCACCGCGATGTTGCTCAGGTGAAGATAGTCGAACCGCGTCTTTCCGTCGGGCGCCAGCAGGTAGAGCGAGTACTTTCCGATGCTCGTCACGGTACCGTCACTCGCGGCCACGGCCCAGTGAACGTCCCTCACGCATGACGTTGGTCTGATGTCCTGTCCCTGGTGGCCGGCGCCAGCTGGACACAGTGCAATGGGCCAGGTCCGCGATTCGCAGTAGTTGTCCCGCCACGGGTACGAGTAATTCGACGCCGCACACTGCGATCCCCCGCCGCCGTTCATCCCCCCCGCGCCCCATACCTGCGAGTTCGCATACGCCGGAGACGATTCGAGCGGAAAGCGGATACCCGGCGCGTAGTTCGACGTGTCGGGGCGGCCCTTGCCGGAACCGGACGTAAGGTTGCCTGGGGGCTCGAACTTGAACGATGGTTGCGCAACCGCGGTGACGCCGAACGCGGCCAGCAGCAGAAGGATCCGGAGCGCCTTCATCGTGACACCGGCCTTTCCACCAGACGTCCAACCAGGGTCATGAGGTATTCGGACGACACGCACCGGCTGTCCGTCGCCGCGTCACACTCGATGTCGAGCGCGAACGCGGTGCCCTTCTCGATCCATGTCGCGGTCTTGATGCCCTCGTTTTCGGTGATGAAGACCGGAACGCCACGCAGCGTCCCCGTCGGCGTCGCCGGGGGCAGGTCCGGGCCGGATTCCTCGCGATCGACCAGGCTGCCGGTCAGCGACAGCGTCATCTGATCCTCCGACTGGGTGACGCTGTAGTGCGTCTGGTCGATGAGGACGCCGTCGCCCTGCAGCGACTCGGCCCGCGCCAGCTCCGGTGGGATGAGTACGGTGAGCCGGCCGGCTTGGGGTTCAGCGGGGTGTCCGCACGCCGCCGCCAGCATGGCTGTCACGAGCACAAGCTTCTTCACTGCACTCCTCCCGTGGGGCCGGTCCGCCTGACCTCGTCAAACGTTGCCTGGGCCAGCTTTTTCTTCGGATCCGTCGACGTCACCTTCGCTGCGAGACTGTCCATCACGAGCCTCATGTGAATTGCCTGGTTCTCCAGCTCGATTGACCCCGGAAGGTAGTTCCAGTGATGCAGCCCGATAACCCCGCCGGAGGTCGCGTCCATGATGGGCGACCCGGAGCTGCTGTTGAGCGTGTCACAGAAATGACCGAAGTCGTTGAACGCGCCGCCGACGCCGGCGTGTGAGGGCCTTCCCACCGAACACACAGGAGGAAAGGCGACTCGCTTGGACCCTCCCCGCGGATGCTGCACGAGAAACAGGCGCTGTCCCGATGACGCCGATCCGGCAATGTACAGGCGCCCGAACGCCGTGGCATCCTTCGTGAGCTGCAGCAGCGAGTAGTCGAGTGGCCGATCGAGCGCCTCGATCTTCGCGACGTGGAACATCGTCGCAGGACTGGCGGCGCTGTCCACGCCGAACTCCACGCGCGCGCTCGCCGCGTGCGCCTCCGTGCTGATGCAGTGATAGTTGGTGAACAGGAGACGTGCGCCGACGAGAAATCCCGTGCACGCGTCCTCGCCTTTCGGCGTCATGAACTTCACGCGGGCCACCGAACGGGCCCATGGCTTCACCTTGGCGGGCACCGCTTGGTCGGTGATCGGTCGGGAGTTGTCGTCGCCGATGATGCCCTGCGGCTGTGGGGCGCCGATCTGTACCGCGTACGCGTCGACCTCCACGCGGGCGCCCGCGGGCGGTGTGGTGAAGGTGACGTGAGCGCCGCCTCCGGGGATCTCGTCCGACCAGTACTGACCGTCGTGGAACGACGCCGCGGTGACCACTTCAGATCTGGTCCCCGCGGGGTGGCTGATGCGAATGCTCCATGCGGCGCTTCCGTCCTCGATCATCCGGAGGCGCACGCGCATCGACTCCACGATTTCCGGCGTCCCGGGCACCCGCAGTACTCCGGCCGTGACCTGGCGCGGGCCGAACAACCGGAGGGTTTTCGTGGCTCCGACGTTCTGCTCGTCGCGCTGGCTGCGTTCGTTCTGCTGCGCGCCCAACCAGACGCCTGCGGCGATCGCCGCGATCGCGAGGAGCCCGGCGGCCGCCCGACCTTGTCGCTGCCGCGTCACCGGTCGTTGTCCCATGCCTGTGGGAGCTGGACGGGCGCGACGTAATCGTCCCATTCGGCCAGATCGAACACGTCGGATGGTCCCCGCGCGGGGATCGCGCGGAACTCAGTCGGCTGGGGCTTTTTCGTTGCGGGGACGTTGGGAAACGTCGCCCCGACAAGGGACTGCAGCTCGCCCTGATCGTCCAGGTACGTGAAGTAGAGATCCCCGTTCGGTTCGCGGTGAAAGCGCAGGAGGTTCCTGACGTAGATGGGGAAGGTCACGCCGGGGGCGCGCTGCACGGTAATCCAGTCGTCGGGATCCACCGTAATCTCCTGTTCCAGCGGAGCCCCGGTCGGTCTGGACAAGATGCCGCTACGGTCAAGGTGGCCAAGCGCGCGACGGATATTGAGCCGACCTGCGAACAACCTGTTGCGCTCCACCGGCATGGGGTCGGCGGTTGCAATCAATCGCTGCTTGATCACCCACGGGTCCGTAAATCGCTGTGCGTACAACATCGCCGCAGCGGCGGTGACAAGCGGTGTCGCGAACGAGGTCCCGGTCGCCGGGACATAGCTCCGTCCAACGCCCGGCGCGTGGAACCCTTCTCCAGGCGCCGCAAGGTGGGCGACCTTCCGGCTCCAGTTGGCCGTCGGCAACAGCGCACCGCCTGCGGCCGTTGTCGCGGTCACGACGATGACGTTGTTGAGCGCTCCCCAGCACGCGGGATATACGAGCACTTGCCGGCACGCTTCTTTTCCGTTGTTGCCGGTCGCTACGACAAAGAGCGCGAGTCGATAACGGTTCATCGCGTCGTGCAGCCCATCGGGAACGACGTTCGGCTGGTAGTGCGCGCTGATATTGAAAATGCGGACCCCTCGCAGGAACGCCAGTCCGATGGCCTCGCTGACCGCGGAATTGCTGCCGTCGATCGATAGCAGCACGGCCTTCGGAGCGAGGCCGGGATGCTCGAAGCCGGATTTTCGAGCGCCAATCAGACCCGCGACCATGGTGGAGTGATCGCCATCGCTGTACGAACGGATCTCGTATGGCGCTGGCGACGTCATGCCCGGCCCGGCAGCCGCGATCCCGTTCGCCGTGAGAAATGCCCCCATCAGGTCGGGATGACTGCTGTCGATCGGCACCAGGTCGGCGATGCCCACGAATGCGGACGACAGCCAGTTCGGCTCCACATAGTCGATGCTCTTCAGCAGCTGCGCGAATTCGTCCTTCAGGACCGTCAACGTCAGTGGCGCCGGCTGCCCCGTTTCCCCCGCAGCACTGCTGGACACCAGAGGCCGGTCCTCGAGCGACAGGATCTTCAGCCCCTCGTAGGTCTTCTCGAGAAGCTTGAGCTCTCCGCCAGGCGCCACATCGCGTGGGAGGACCGGAATGACGTACCGCACGTATTCCGTCGGCGCGAGGAAGTCGCCGGTGGTTACCTCGCGGGCTGTCGTAGCTCCGGCGCGTTCAAGCTCCGGCCCGTTCAACTGGGAAAGCCGCGTCTCCGTCGTCCACTGCCTCAGCTCCGGGCTTGGAACCCGCTGATCGGCGACCTGTCCCAGTGTCTGCCTCCCCGTCAGCGTGACCTGCACCGCGTCGATGTAGCTCTCGGACATGAGGTCCGGCACAAGGAGTCGCTGCCCCTGGGCCAGCGGCTTGAGCGTTTTCTGACCCGGGTGGCACAGGGTCGAATTCCAGTTGCACACGAGCGGCTCGAGAGTCTCCGGGAAGCTGCCGAGGAGGATGCCGTGCTCCTGGAAGGTCGTCTCGACGTTGTCCTTGAGCGACACGGGACGCAAGGCGAGCATGTCCCGCCGCTGCAGATACCCGTAAATCGCCGTCATCGCTTCGCTGACGCGGTCCAGCCGGAGGTGGACAACGGCGGGCACGATTCGCGGCCAGCGCTCGAGCGTGGTGCCAAACATCACGTAAAGCGAGGTGTCATTGACCGCCACGCTCGTTGGGCCCCCGACGTGCCACCCGGCGCGGCGGGTGAGCCGCACCTGCCGCAGATCCTGCCTGTTGAAGGCGTACACGCTCTGGCTCGGGTTATCGACCACGTAGACGATGCCGTTCCAGACCGCCATCCTCGATGGCTGCTGGATCGTGCGAAAGAGGAGCTTTTGGAACGTCGAGCGCGTCGACGCCTCCACGGGCGAACGCCGCCCGAGTTCCGTGGGGGCCTTCTGAGGCGCACTCGGATCGGCCGCGCCGATACCTCGGAACTCCAGGATGCGCCCGTCCGCCGACGTCACGTACAGGTCGTCTCCGGCGGCAGTCAGCGACAGTGGCAGGCCCGGCGGGAGGGCGGCGCCGAGCGCCACCTCCAGCGGCTTGCGGCCGCGAAACCGGAACAGTTTTCCCGTGCCGCTGTCGGACACGAACACGTCACGCGCCACGGCGATGTTCGTCGGATCCTCGAGTGGTCGGCCCTTGAACAGCTCCGTTCGCCGGCGGGTGCCGAGGTCGATGGTCGACACAGACTCGTCGCGGCTGTCGGTGACGAACAGCGTGCTCCCGCTGATCGTCAAGCCAGACAGGGATTCGAACTCGCCGTCGACATCCAGCATCTGCCACGGCCGGGAAAGGTCGGCCGGGCGCACGATCAGTTCCTCTCGTCCGTCCGCAATCGCGTACACGCTGGCCGCCGAAACGGCCAGGGGGGAGTTCGGTATCGGGCGCAGCGCCGGGGCGCTCTGCGACGGGGTGGGCTGCGGGCGCGCCTGCCCCTGCGCGGTCACACCGGCGGCGCCGGCCAGAAGCGCGAGGGTAGAGACACTCAGCGTCAGACCGCGTAGAAGGTGTGTCATCAGTTCAGATCCCAGAGTGGCAGGAAGAAACTGGTGAACAGCCCGCAGTGCCACGCGCTGCGGACGTTCGACGAACTGGTCGTGCTGAAGCGCGGCGAGTAGGACACCGAGCCGCCGAACACAAAGAAGTTGCTTGGTGACCTGCTCAACGGAATCCCGGCCTGCAGCCCTGGGAAGAACATCGCCCGCCAGTCCGGGCTCTCGTTCGTGGATCGGTCCTTGGTGACGTAGTTGCCGAGGTCGAGGAATGTGAACATGAGGTGAAACGGGAACCCGCCCTTCCACCCCTTCCCCGGCAGACGCTGCCAGGCGACGCCCATCGGCACTTGTAGCTGCAACGTGTTCTGGAACGTGCCGGGCGTGCCTTCTCCTTGCGGAAGCACCGGGAATACCGCGCCAACCGCGGTAGCGAGGCTCCATACCCGATCGCCGCCGCGGTTCCGGCGGTCGGTGGCCGCGTCGATGATCGACTCCAGCGCCTCCTTGCGAGCGGTCCTCTGTGCCTGGAGGAACTGGAGCTTTTCCGCCTCTGTGGCGTTCGCCGGCCCGTCGGCGTAGGCAAGGGAATACGCAGCGATGCCGCTCAGCAGCGCAGCCGTCTTCGTGCGATCCGCGCACTCGTCACTCGTGCAGGGCGCGATGAGCGAGTCGCGGGCAAGGGTGGCGAGCGCGCTGATGAGATGCGGCATGTCGGCATCGATCGCCGCGAGCAGGACGGTCCGCGTCCAGTTGATGACCACCAGGCGTTTCTGCCGGTCGGGATCCGGTCCGGTGCCCCCGGGGGCGAGGCGGGTCTGCTGCACGTCGCGCAGCACGTCGAGCACCAGCGTAGCCGTCACGCGCAGCGCTTCCTTGAAATCCGGGGCGCGCGGGCTCTCCGCGGTGCCGCCACCCTTCATCTCCGAGAACGCACGCACCGCCAGGTTGGTCCAATCCAGCAACTCCAGCAGGACGGTGGGACACAGGGCAGCCCCATGGACCTTCACGCATCTGACAATCTGTCCTTGGAGGACGGACTGCACTCCCGCATCGCCGGCAAGCACCTTCGGCTGTGGTGGCGGAGGCTCGTCTTTCTGCCTGGCGGCGTCGAGCCTGCGGTTGTAATCCACCACGGCGCCGGCCCGCAGCTCCCGCGCCAGCACGTAAACCCTGGCGGAGGAGAGCGCGGTTTCGACAGCGGCGAGCTCCTTCGTGACCGGCAGAAGCGACACCGCACGCCCGTTCTCCATCCGGGCCCATTCGGCGTTCAGGAAGGCCTCGGCGATCGGCGCCACGTCGTCCGGTCCCGGCTCGAAGCCCGGTTGCATCGCGAACCGGCGGACCAGCGCGGTGGAGGCGACGATGACGTTCCTGACGGCGGGAAGGTCGTTGAAGTGGGCCGAGAACTCGGTCGCGGCGGCGCGGGTGATGTCGCTCGTCAGGGACACGCGTAGGGCGCGCGCCTGCGCCAGAAGGGCGAGCATGTCGGTCGATCGCACGAACGCGCACGTGTCGGGCAGCAGCGGATCCGGCGCGGCAAAGTCGGCGGGCCGTGGGAAATTGCAGACGCCATCCTCGATCTTCCTGTGAACGACCACGAGCCCCTGCCGCTTCGCGCGCTCGACCGCGATCTCCACGATCGTCCCGAACAGCTCGTCGGCAATCAGGCCGGCCCCCATCAGCGACTCGTCTCGTGCGGAAGCCGGCGCGACCGTGACGATGGTGCCCCCGTCCGCGGCGACTTCGTCGGGATGCTGCAGCCAGCCCGCGCACCGGCGCGCCGCATCCACCGCGGTTTCAGCGGGCGCCGGCACGCACGCTGCCTCGAGTGGGCACGCGAAAATCAGGAGGCAAACACTGGTCAGGCCGACGCCGAGGAGACTGGGCCGCATTGAGTCCTTTTTCAGGGAACGGAGATGCCATTCTCAGTGACCCGCCTAAACTCGTCAATTCCATCGAGCAACTTATCGTGCAACGCTCGCCTGCGGTGCTTGCCTGCGATGCCGGAATGTGGGGCCAGGGGGCGATGGCCGGACTACGGAGGCTACCGGAGGCGATGATCAAGGCTTCGCTTTCCGCTATCTAGGAGCAGCCTTCGCTGCGCTGCTGGCCGAGTAGGGACACCTCCGCTTGATCCGTCGCTCAGGCAATTAGGGCAAGTGCGTCGTCGGGTGACGATGGTATCGTCGTCGCCTTGCAGCTAGGGCGCAGACTGAACCTGGTGCGCTCGTTGCTCAGTGATACGTCGCGGAGGGACGCCCGATGGCGGATGCGACGTTGGCTGCCCGCGTGGAGAACCTGGAGAAGCGCGTGGAATTACTGGAGACTCTGCCGTCGAAGGTGGACATCCTCACGGAGAAGGTTGACTCGCTGCAGGTCGGTCTCGACACGCTACGAGTGGAGTTTCTGCAATTCCGCGACGAGACCAAGCAGGAATTTGTACGAGTTCGCGCAGACAACGAGGAGACGCGCCGCTTCATGCGCGTCCTCCACGAAGAAGTGCTCGCCCGCTTTGCGGTGCTCGACGAGCAGCGCGATGCCAGGAGATCGCGAAAGACGCCGAAGCCGCCGACTCCGTAGCACGTTCGCGCCGGTCGACGTCCTCCCCGGCCTTACCGCAAAGTCGCCGACCCATGGAGGTTCTCTGATCGTCTGCCGCGCGGCCGGATTCCTCGCAGCCGCCGGCCTGTTCGTCGCCGGCGCCTCGGCGGCTGCGCTCACGTTGATCGTCGACGCGCCACCGTCGCTGTCCGGCGCAGTCGAGCGGATTCGCCGGGCCGACATGGATCAGCTCGCCGCAAGGTTATCGGCGGCGGGCCTGGAGCTGCCGGCGCGCGTCCGCGTGACGCTCATCGCGGAGGACGATCCGCAAGCTCACGCCACACCCGTCTGGATCGTCGGCCGCGCGTTCAGCCCCGAAGACGTCGTGATTTTCCCCGAGCGCGCCGCGACATATCCCTACGATTCGCTCGAAGCGATCGTCCGTCATGAGGTGGTTCACCTCGCGCTCTCCGCGCGCGCGGGCGGGCGCGCGATTCCCCGGTGGTTCCATGAGGGCGTGGCAGTGGCGCTCGAGACGGGCTGGGGTCTCACCGGCGAGCTTCGACTGCTCCTGGCGCTCTCCGGCCAGCCCGCCATCACCGAAGTCACCAGGCTCTTCGAATCGGATCGAGAGCCGGAGGCTGCGCGTGCGTACCTGCTGGCGGCCGCGCTCGTGGACGATCTCCGGCAGCGGCATGGCGCCGCAATTCCCGGAGCCATCGCAGAGCGCGTCCAGGACGGCGTGCCATTCGAACGCGCGTTCCACCTCGAAATCGGCGAGACGGTGGACCAGGCGACGACGCGCGCCTGGGGTGCCTACCTGCGCTGGACCAGCTGGATACCGTTCCTGACGAGCCCCTCTGCTGTCTGGGGCGTGATTCTGGCGCTCGCAAGCGTTGCCTTCGCCATGCAGCTGCGCCGGCGCGCACGACGAAGGCGGCAGTGGGACGAGGAGGGGGGCTGGCCTTAGCGCTCTCGCCCGAGTCAACGCGTCCCGTCGACAACGGCATCGTCGTCCCCTGCCCATGGTCAGGCGGCTTGTGCGGTGGCTCTCACGCTATCGAGAATCCGAATCAGCTCGTCCACCTGGCCGGAGGTGAACAGGCCATCGGGCCCGCGCGGAGTAAGGTTCGTAAACGGCGACTCATAAAGGAGCTTCGCGTCCATCACGCCGTGCTCGGTCAAGTGGTTCACCACGAGATTAACGAACTCGATCTGGTTTGCCGTCAGAGTCTTGCCGGCCAGGAAGCCTGCCAGCGCTTCCTTGGCGGGTTGGCGAGCACCAGCGTGTAGGTTTCCTTGTCGCCCGAGTGCTCCTGCGACAGGGAGTCGCGGTGGCGGATGTCCGGATTCTCCACGCCGTGCAGCAGCATGTTCATGCTGCCGATCCGCAGCATCGTGCTGTCGAAGTCGAAGCCGTGGAACATCTGACTGGATGGCACGCGGCGGATAGCTCGTGTCGTCCCACACCCAATGGTCGTAGCCGTTGGAGTAGAAGATCAGGGGGCGCTGCCCGAACCGCTGCTCCAGGCAATCGGCGTAGAGCTTCCAACCGTCGGCGTCCACGTCGTAGAACCACACGTGGTCGGTACCGCCGGAGTTGGTCTTCGTGAACAGCAGGATCGCCGTGGACACCCCTGCATAGGTGGAGTCGTCTCCTCCGAGCGTCCGCAGGAAGGGAAAGACGTGCTCGCTGACGACCGTGTACATCTCCGCCGGAGCGAAGTGCTTGAAGCGCGACCAGCGAAGATCGTTGAGAGGATTGGAGATGCCGCCGGACCAGAAGGCATCCCAGATGCGGTCCACCTGACCGCGGATTTCACCTGTAAGACCTCAATGAGCCGGGCGCCATTCTGTCGCCGGGCCGAGGCTCCGTCAACGGAGGGCCACGCGGCTAGAGATACGCTCGGTCGAGTGAGGCGATGAACTTCACGTCCGGCACGTGCTTTCGGGAAAGGCGGTCGTCGTTGGTGATGAACAGATCCACACCCGCGGCCGCGGCACACGCGAGCTGAATCGCGTCTGGCGCCTTGATGGCGCGATCGGCGCGGATGGCGGCGTACCGCGCCGCGCACGCCGCATCGAACGGAAGGATCGTGGCGATCTGCCGCAGCGTCACCTCGTGATCGCGCGCAGCCGTCACGCCGCTCTCCGCGGGCCTCACGAGCAGTTCCCCCAGCGTCAACGCCGACGTGAGCAGCTGGTCGCCGCGCTCGAGCATCCGCGACCGCACCTCCCGCACGCGTGCCGCAAACCGGCTACCCTCGAACAAGTAGACGAAGAGGTTGGTGTCCCAGAAGACCTTCGTCACTCGAAGCCTTCCCGGAGCCGATGGACGTACGCGTCCGCATCGACGCCCTTCCAGAGGTTCCGATGGCGGGCAGCCAGCGCGATCAGGGGATCCGCGGTGGAGGCCGGGGCCCACTCGCGCTCGTACCAGTCCAGTAATTCGTGGTACTTCGCTGGAATCTCGGCGCGCTCGGGAGCAACCTTTCCGCCCTCGCGCTTCGGGTGGTACGGATCGCCCGCGCGAAACAGACGCCGGCGCGACGACGCCGTTTCAAAGAGGATCCGGTAGCGACCGCTGCTTGGCGGTCGATTGGCCACGCAGTGGACCGACAAATGTGGATAGACGCCGGGCCGCTTGCCATCGGTAAGCCCTTCGCGCACGAGGCGTGCTTCGATCTGCTTCAGGCTGAAATCGGCAGCCCCGGGATTCTCCCGGTGCAGCAGCGCCATAGCGATCCAGACCTCGTCCGCAACTCGGACTTCGGCTGTGACTTTTCCCATTTAGATATTGTAATTCCAATATTATTGGAAATACAACTCAAGTCACCCGGCGGCGCGTGCGGGCGCGGCTGATGCGCGGCTACTACCGTCGCCGCTGGCGCAGGAGCTCGCCCAGCAGCCACATCACGAAGATGACCGCGACGAGGATGATGACGACGCGGCCGAGGCGAGGATCATCGCGCCACGCCTCTGAACCCGCGTGGAGTGTGGCGGGAGCCTCGGAGGTGGATGTACGCTCGCTCGGTGGCGGCAAAGAGCGAACGAGAGCCCCTTGTGATCGACGGCAGAGAAGTGTCGATCTCTAATCCATTGAAGGTGCTGTTCCCTCAGGCCGGATACACGAAGCTCGATCTCGTCAACTACTACCTTGCCGTCGCCGACGGCGCGCTTCGCGGCGCAGGCGGCCGGCCCAACGTGCTGGTGCGCTATCCGAACGGCATCGGCGACGAATTCTTCTACCAGAAGCGCGCACCCGAATCGCGCCCGGACTGGATTGAAGTCGTCAGGTTGTCGTTTCCATCAGGGAGAACCGCCGAAGAAGTGGTACCGCGCGATGCGGCGGCGCTGGCCTGGATGGCCAACCTGGCCTGTCTGGAGCTCCACCCGCATCCCGTGCGCGCCGAGGATCTCGATCATCCGGATGAACTTCGTGTGGACCTCGATCCGGTGCCCGGCGTCGAGTGGTCCCAGGTGCAGGAAGTCGCGCGCGTTGTCCGCGCCACGCTGGACGGCGTAGGCCTGGTCGGTTGGCCCAAGACGTCGGGCTCACGAGGCATGCACATCAACGTGCGCATCGAGCGGCGCTGGACGTTTCTCGAAGTCAGGCGGGCGGCCCTCGCGCTGGCGCGCGAGATCGAGCGCCGGGCGCCGGCGCTCGCCACCAGCAAATGGTGGAAGGAAGAGCGTCATGGCGTGTTCATCGACTATAACCAGAACGCCAAAGACCGCACGGTGGCGTCGGCGTATTCGATCCGTGCCAGGCCGGACGCACGGGTGTCGACGCCATTGACCTGGAGCGAACTCGACGCCTGCGACCCGGCCGACTTCACGCTGGCAACGATGCCGGCTCGGTTCAAGGCGATTGGCGACCGCCATGCCGACATCGACAGGCACGCGTGCTCGCTCGAGAGGCTGCTCGAGCTCTCGGCGCGGCACGAGACGGACGGTCTCGGCGACGCACCCTGGCCGCCGCAATACAAGAGGCAGCCGGGCGAACCGAGGCGCGTGCAGCCGTCTCGAGCTCGATCCGCCTCCGTCAAGCCTTCGGCAGCGGAACCTGGCGGCGAGAGCCGCCGGCCCCGAAGACCTTCTCGAGCTCGTAAGCCGGCGTGACCTCGAGCTGATCGTAGCGGCACTCGCTCGGCGGCTTGTCGGACCGCCACCGTAGGAACGTGGCCGCGTGCCGAAACCGATCGCCCTGCAAGTGGTCGTATCTCACCTCGCAAACGCGCTCGACGCGCAGCGGCTCCCACGAGAGGTCCTTGCCAGCGCTCCAACGGCTCTGTCCGCCGGGCATGCGCTGCCCGCTCCCTTCGGACTCGGCCCATGAGCGCCACGGATGCGATGCCAGGGCGTCCTTCCGCAGCGGCTCGAGCTCCTTGACCAGCGCTTTCCGCATGGCCATCGTGAACGACGAGGTCACGCCGACATGGTGCAGCACGCCTCGGTTGTCGTACAGACCAAGAAGCAGCGACCCGATGATGCCCTCGCCGCTCTTGTGCCAGCGGAAGCCGGCCACGACGCAGTCGGCGGTACGGGAGTGCTTAATCTTGACCATCGCGCGCTTGCCTGGCTGGTACGGAGTGTCTTCCGGCTTCGCGATCACTCCGTCCAGCCCCGCGCCCTCGAAACGCTCCAGCCACTCTGCCGCGACGCGTCGATCGCGCGTCATTGGTGTGAGATAGACAGGAGGAACGATGTCTGAAAACAGCGCTTCGAGCGTGTCGCGCCGTTGATTCAGCGGATCCTCGAGGAGTGATCGTCCCTCCACCGCCAACAGATCGAAGGCGACAAACGACGCGGGAGACTCTTTGGCGAGCTTGGCAACCCGGGACGCGGCCGGATGCAGCCGGAGCTGCAGCGCATCGAAGTCCAGACCGTGGGGTGTCGCGATCACGATTTCCCCATCGACGACGCATCCTGGCGGAAGCCGTTCGATCAGCGCCTCGTGTAGCTCGGGAAAATAGCGATCCAGCGGCCGGAGATCCCGGCTCTGGATGTACACGTCATCGCCCGTGCGGAAGACGATGGCGCGGAAGCCGTCCCACTTGGGTTCGAACAGGAAGCCGCCCCCGGCCGGGAGGGCGTCACCCAGCTTGGCGAGCATCGGCTCGATCGGCGGCACAACCACGCCACATCGTACCGGATCACATGTCGATGGCTGGCTTACGGGAACGCGTACTCAAACGGACCCACCGCGGTGTACTGGCCAGAATGGTCCATGGTGATCCCGTCGCTGATGCGGAAGACGGTCGAGCAGCCGAGATCCGCGCGCTTCACGATGAGGCCCTCGGGCAGGACGACGCCCGGATGCACGTCCGCGCCGGTCACGGGGTTCTTGATCGTCGTCGACTCGACGTACACCGAATCGCCGGCTTTCACGCGCGCGTCCGCGACACCGTTCAACTCGACCTCGTAGGGCACGGGCTTGGGACCGTGCACTTTGGGCCAGGTCCACGCGAGGATGCCCCACGGACCGCCGACGTCTCCTTTCACCAGCGTGGCGATCGCCTGGCGCTGGCGGTCGTCGGCCCGCTCGTCGATGAGAATCAGCCCTTCGCCGTTGCCTTCGTGGATCGCGCCGGGCCAGTTGACGTAGACCGAGAAATTGAGACCCTCGAGCGGCACGCCGTCGAACGATCCTTCCCGCACGTGCCACGTCCATCCGCCCTCGCATTTTCCGTTCGTCGGCAGGGCGTTGAAGTTACACGGACAGCCGTAGTCGCAGTTGCACGAAACCAGCACAGTGCCTTTCAAGGTCCAGGAAGGCTTGTCCGTTGACATGCAGTCACTCCATTACAGGTTGCCCTGGCTCATGACGGCCCCCGCTCGTTCCTCGGCGACAGACCGTCGGGTCTGCGATGTTACCGTCGTCGCTGCCTCAACAGCTCGCCCACGAGCCACATGACGAAGATGAACGCGACGGCGATGATCAGAACACGGCCGAGGATCATTGGATGCCCTCCCTTGGGGTTGTCTTCCACGGATCAACCGCGCTCATCAGCAACCCCACGATCACGACGGCCACGGCGCCAACGACGTTGTGCCAGAGGAAGGCGACCCTGGTGAAGGAGGCGACCCAGGCGACCGATGCCATGCCGGCGAGCAGGCCGACAAAGGCGCCGTTGCCGGTCGCACCCCTGAAACCGATCGCCAGGATGAACACGCCGAGGATCGAGCCGTAGAAGAACGAGCCGAAGCGGTTCACCACCTCGATCAGCGAGCCAAGCTCGGCGGCCCAGACGGCGACCATGCACGCGAACAATCCCCACAGGCCGGTGGCGTAGCGCGACACGGCGAGGTAATGAGCATCGGGCGCGGTCGGGCGCACCCAGCGCCTGTAGAAGTCGATGGTGGTGGCGGTGGAGAGCGAGTTCAGCTCGCCGGCAATGGTGTCGGTGGCCGCGAGAAGAATCGCGACAATCAGCAGCCCGATCAGGCCGATCGGCAGTCTGGTCAGGATGAACGGCGGGATGATGTAGTTCACGTCGGTAAAGCTCGCATCCCCGGAGCTCTCACGCACCAGCGCCGCGGCGCGCTGGCGGAGGCCGTTCACGGCGGCCTCGCCCGTGCGGAACGCGCCGGCGGCCACTTCCTCCCTGGCATCGTCCCCCGCATCACGCGCTCTTGCGAACTCCAGCCCGGCGGCTCGCCGGACAGCCAGCGCCTGATCAAACTCCGACGCCAGCGTCGTGAACTCCGACGCGCGCGGGCCGGTGCTCACGCGCTCCTGCTGCACGCTGCTGAACAGCAGCGGCGGCGGCGTGAAGACGTAGAAGACGAAGATGAGAATGCCAAGGACGAGTACGAGGATCTGGGGCGGAATCTTCCAGTAGCCGCTCATCAGCAGCGAGTGCCGCGCCTCGTCGACCGACCGCGCGGTGAGGTAGCGCTGCACCTGGCTCTGGTCGGTCCCGAAGTAGGAGCAGAAGAGAAACAGCGCGGCGATGGTGCCGGACCAGAAGGTGTACTGGTTGGTGATGTCGAAGGTGAAGTCGAACGCACGCAGGCGCCCGGTGGCCGCCGCCAGGGCCAGCCCGTCGCCAAGGCCGACCTCGCTGGGGTAGCCAAGAACGGCTGTGACGATCACGGCGAACAGGCCGAAGACGATGAGGACCATGATCTTCACGTCGGTCCAGGTGACGGCCTGCACGCCGCCCCACATCGTGTAGAGCACGGCCGGCGCGGCAATCGCCAGCGACGTGGCGGTGAGGTTCCACCCGAGCACGAGCGACAACACCACGGCGGGCGCCGACACGACGGCGCCGCACGACATTCCGCGCGACAGCAGGAACAGCAGGCTGGTGAAGCTGCGCGTCTTCGCGTCGAAGCGGCGCTCGAGATACTCGTACGCGGTGTAGACGCCGGAGCGGTAGAAGAACGGGACGAGCGTGAGCGACAGGATGATCATCGCGACTGGCAGCGCGAAGTAGAACTGGATGAACCGCATCCCGTCGTTGTAGCCCTGCCCGGTGGTGCCGATCATCGTGATGGCGCTGAGCTGCGTGGCCATCACCGACAGTCCTGCCGCCCACCAGGGAATGCTCCGCTTCGCCAGCAGGTACCCGTCCAGCTCGTGGCTGTCCTTCGTCCGCCTCAGACCGTCGTAGACGATCCAGGCGGTGAACGTCAGGACGATGGTCCAGTCAATGACGTGCATCGCGCGTCAAATCCCAAAACCCACAGCCCAAAGCCCAACGAAATCCCAATGGCTAAATCCCAATGCGCCTCACCGGAAGTACTCCTGGAACGCGTACAAAGCGATGAGGACGGCCAGCCACGCCACGAGGACGCGGATGTAGCTTCGGCGCATGTTTGAGGCGGCGGCGTCGGTCACGACTGACAACTATAGTGCGCGGGCGCGTTCGTCGAGCTTGCTCGCGGCTGCTGCGAGACGGTCGCGGCGCTGCAGGATCCAGGCGGCGTCGTGGTCGGTGGCCTGGCGCGAGGCGGCGATCGCACGGGCGGTCTCTTCGGGAGCAGGGCCGCCGTAGGTGCGGCGGACCTTCACGAAGTGGCGTGGACTCATGATGCGCGCGATCTCAGCATCGGTGTACTGCAGTGGCTTGCCGAGTAATTCCTTAGATGCGGCGGCCAGGGCCTCGGCCGGCTGCTCCGGGCCGGCTAAAGCCGGCTCCCACGTACCTGCCTCACCCGCCTCACCCGCCCCACTCGCCATCTTCCGAGCTATCTCGTGCGCGGCTCTGAACGAGATGCCGTGCTCGCGGACCAAGTGGTCGGCGAACTCGGTGAGCGTGGTCCCGCCTTCGGCCGCACGCGCCTGGAGGCGCTCGACGTCGAACTGCACGTCCTTCATCACGGCGGCCACCAGCGCTACGGCGCGGACGGCGTCACGGAACATCGACGCGACGAGCGGCTGCAGGTCGTCCTCGGTGTCGACGATGTCGCCGAAGGGGGTGTTGTGGACGACGAGCGTGATGGCCGACGCCTGGCCGAGCGCCTTGCTGCCGATCGCGCGCGCATGCTCCAGCGCCACGGGGTTCCGCTTCTGCGGCATGATGCTGCTGGACTGCACGAACCCGTCCGCGAGCCGCAGATACCCGAACTCCGCAGTGCACCAGAGGAGCAGGTCCTGCACGAAGCGTCCGATCCCCACGAGCAGCACGCTCGCCGCCGATACGCTCTCGAGCAAGTAATCAACGGTGGCAATGCTGCCGTACGTGTTGCCGGTGGGCGTGTCGAACCCGAGCAGCTCGCTGGTCAGATGGCGATCGATTGGGAAGCCGGTGCCGGTGATCGCGCACGCACCAAGCGGGCAGCGATTCGTCCAGGCATACGCCGCCTGCAGCCGCGTGGCGTCGCGCTCGAGCTGTTCCACCACTGCCAACAGGTAATGCGCGAGCGTGGACGGCTGCGCCGGCTGCGTATGCGTCTGCGCAGCAAAGAGCGTCTCGCGGTGCGCCTCGGCCAGATCGAGCAGGTTGTGCCGCAGCTCCAGCGACGCCTCGGCCAGCGCGAGCACGAACTCCCGCTGCCGCATCCGGTACATCGTCATGTCGATGTCGTTGCGGCTGCGCGCGGTATGGAGACGGCCGGCGACGTCCTCGCCGCAAGCCCTGCTGAGGAGCCGTTCGACGTAGAAGAAGAGATCCTCGCAGGTGCCGTCGTAGTGGGCACGGCGGACGTCAGGGAGCGAGACGGCGTCCAGCGCATCGCGCAGCGCCCTCGCGTCGTCCACCTGGACGATGGCGCGCTCGGTGAGCATGACGAGATGGGCGAAGTGGATCGCCATCAGCGGCGACAGGAAGAGCGTCTTGGCATCCTCGAAGTTTTCGTTGAGGACGTGGGAGATGTATTCGGGGGCGAATCTCATAGCGTCGGGCGGGCCCGGAGGGGCCCCCCCCCCGAAGCCCGTTCTTGTTTTTGCCGGG
>ORMF010645277.1_pt1 | contig 20483 bp, 16 predicted proteins | sample 1779871 | NCBI WGS metagenome assembly ORMF01 (sample SAMEA104232316, study PRJEB22302) | groundwater metagenome | biome: forest; feature: aquifer; material: groundwater | place: USA | collected 2011-08-07 | depth 5.4 m | reverse complement strand
CCGGCTCCTCGATCTTGATGACCTCTGCCCCAAAATCAGCCAGGAGCTTCCCGCAATAGGAACCCGGCGAGTCCAATGCCCATTCCATCACGCGTATTCCGTCTAAAGGGCCATTGTTAGATGGCATAACGACCTCACATCATCCTTGGACGTCTGTGCGGGCGAGTCTTTAAGCAGAAGAGACTGCGACTGCCAGCCAAACGCTCTATTGCCGCCTCAGGCCAGTTGGAAGTGACAAGCGTGCCTGTCTTGAATTTCGTCAGATGGGTTCTGGCGGGTAGGTCGTGTGAATAAAATAAGTTCTGGTCAAATCCGTTCTCACCGCCCGGCGTCGCTCCGGGCACTTCCTTGCAACTTATACTTAAGAGCGACTTATTAGAAATGATTATATGTACGGTTGTCAATCTCTGCAACTGAAGCACTTTTAGGTATGGTAGCGGACCCGTTCGTCCTACCCTGCGATGACTCACGTTACTTCTAGACTGGGGTGTTACGTAGCCATGGTCGAGACCGTCCTCTCCAAAACTTAAGGCACAGGGGACGGTTTACGAAGCTCCTCTACCCTCGCTGAAGCGTTTAAGTCGGGCAAACAGCAGCAACAGTTTGTGAGATATGTCACTATGTTGACTTTCAAGGCGGGAAATATAGAATTAGTCCATAGTCACAGGAAGAGGCGCTATGATCAAGGGATGGCTCCCGGCCGGCACCTTCAACGCCTTGCCGCAGGAGAATCTGTTCAAGCAGCCAGCGATGACGCGGGGCCCGCGACGAATTAAGCGATGAATAGATGAAGATGCCTAAGACTCGTGACACCTATTGGGCACTCAGCCTGCTGTGTCTTTTGTCCCTCCTTGTCATGACGGGTTGCGGAACTGCGGCGTCGCCGTCAGGGGGAGGCGACGCGTCTGCTCCCGAAAAATCGTCGTAGGGTTGGGAGATGACGTCACCAACTTCAGTTCGGTGAGGACCTCTGGCGGCAACGCGAGCTATCTTACTCGCAACGTGTACGAAGGCCTGTTGACCCTCAACACCGAAGGGAAGGTGGTGACGGGCGTCGCCAGCAGGTTGGCCACCATATGAACAGTGCAGCGGCCACAACTCACGTCACAGTGTCACAGCACTGAGAAAGGATCGCGACGGACATGAACACCTATGAGGGTTTCCTGGTCAACAAGAATGGGTCGATTCTAGAAATCATGCTCAACCGGCCTGAGGCGCGAAACGCAATCACGCATGACATGGAGCTTAGTTGGAATGCTATCCTCGACGCTGCGGAAGTCGATCCAGAGGTCAAGGTAGTGACCCTACGCGGAGCGGGGCCGGTCTTTTCTGCGGGCCACGACATAAGAGCAGGCGCCGCGCGAGAGGAATCAGCAACACCCACCGCGCCGGACCGCTACACAGACTATCCCTCGCCACGCCCGTGGTATTTCCCCAAGCCCGTTGTGGCAGGAGTCCACGGGTACGTGGGGCCGGCGGCCAACATGTTGCTGAGCGGCTGCGATTTTGTAATTGCGGCGGAGGGAACGCGGTTCAGCTTCGAGAATAGCAAGACCAGCACCGCGAATCCTGAAGCAACGCCCTTCCCAATGCTACTCCCCATGCGCGTGCTGAAGAAACTCTACATGCTAGGCGGGTGGATGGATGCCGAGCAAGCGCTCGAATTCCAGTATGTCCAGCGGGTAGTAGCCCCCGAGCAGCTTGAGCACGAGCTTAGTCGCTGGGCGGACTACATCAGTAAGCTTAATCCAGAGGCCGTTCAAGGAACTAAGAAGGCCATTCACCGGGTCTACGAGATTATGGGGCATGCTACACTTATTGGTTTAGCGGACCGTGCGCCGCGGGTGCAAAACCCCGCCAACGCCGAATTCTCCCAGATAGTGAGAGAAAAAGGGTTGCGCGAGGCTATCAAGTTCAGAGACGCGCAGTTCGATCCGGACATTGCGAGAGTTTGAGGACGGATTAGCAGAGCGATGATGACGGGACTAACCTGGCTTTAGCAATTGCGAGTCCGAGCCCAGCCCCAGTTTTCGCACGGGTGTGGATGTTTCCGACGCGATAAAAGACGGTCAATATGCGGTCTTGCTTTTCGAGGGGGATGCCGATTCTCGTATCACGGACCTCAGCTCCCCGCCCCTGAATCTGTGTGCTTAATCGTAAGGGTGACTCCGCCCCTTGCAGAATGGGTATGGCGTCGAGCGGTACAGCCGAGCTTTTTCAGGCAAAAGGGGGCATCCCCTGAGTCTACCGTGGTTCATCACAAGAGGGAGGACAACGTGAAAGCTACGACTTTTCATATGGCCCGGATTAGGTTTTGGTTACTCATGGGGTTCAGCCTCTCGTTGGTCCTTTTGGCGACGGGTTGCGGCACCGCGTCCACGTCAAGGGGGGGCGACGGCAGCACTGTTCCAGACGAAGTCGTGGTGGGATTGGGCGACGATGTGCCTATCTTCAGCGCTCTGAGGACCTTCGGCGGCAACTCCAGCTTCCTCACGACGAATATATACGAGGCCCTTACAAACGTCGAACCGGATGGCAAACCGGTGCCCGCGCTGGCAGTCTCGTGGAAAGTCAGCCCGGACGGGAAGTCCTACGAGGTAAAACTACGGAAGGGCACCACCTATGTGAACGGCGACCCGGTCACGGTGGAAGATGTTGCCTTCCGGTTCGCCCAGGGCAAGGACCCCAAGAATATCCCTAACCAGATGCCAAAGCACTGGGTGCGGATGGAGGTCGTGGATAACGAAACGGTGAGATACGTGCTGGACTATCCGGACCCGGGATTTGTGAAATCTCTGGCGGGAAACGCGGGTGCGCCAATCCCGAAAAAGTACTATGACAGTATCGGAGGCGAGGAGGCTTTTGAAAAGGCCCCAGTAGGTGCGGGGCCCTACAAGGTGGTGGACCGGAGGGTCAAAGAAGGCTGGACATTGGAACGGTATGATGGCTACTGGGGGGAGAAGCCCCAGGTCCGGAAGGCCACCTTCAAGGTGATCCCCGAATCTTCTACCCGGGCGGCCGCGCTGAAAGTCGGCGAGATCGACCTGTCCGTCAACTTCCCGCCGTCCTTTATAGCGGACCTGGAGAAAACCGGCGGCTTCAAGCTCATCAAACAGCCCGCCAGCAACATCAGCAGCATTAGGATTAACAAGCTCCGGGACACAGATCCCACCACAGGGGCCAAGAACCCCTTCCTGGACAAGCGTGTGCGCCAGGCAATGGCCTACTCCATTGATAGGGACGCCATTATTCAGAAACTCCTCGACGGCATGGGGGAACCCATAGGGCTGCTGTTCCCCGACAGCTTTGGCTACGATCCAGAGCTAAAGCCCTGGCCCTACGACCCTAACAAAGCAAAACAACTGCTGGCCCAAGCAGGCTATCCCAACGGTTTTGATACCACTTTCTATGGCCTGCTGGGAGAGCGCATACCGATGTCGAAGGAGGTCGGCGAGGCTGTGGCCCAGTACATGACCGCGGTAGGCATCCGGACCAAGGTGGTTAATGAAGAGTACGCCGCCTGGATAGCTCGGACCATGCAGTCTACTTCTCGGAACAAGCCCAACGAACTATACCCATTGGGTTACGGCATGTCCTATGGTCCGGCAACCAGTGATACCCCTTACACGGGCTGGTTCTATTTGAGCTGTGCCAACGACAGCCATGCGTGGACCTGTGATCCGGAGTTCGACAAGCAGATTGCGCAGTTAAAGAATGAGCCCGACCAAAAGAAGGCCGAAACGCTGGTGAAGTCCATGGCACGCGAGGCCTACGATGAGCAGTGGCACATATTCATCTATCGCAACGTGGCGGTCTACGCCATGAAAGACCGTATCGACTTCACGCCTACCGCACAAAGCCAATACGTGGAGCTGAGAAACTTACGTTGGAAGTAGGCCAGCACAGCAGATCCTTCCCCACAAGCGGTGACTTAGAGGCTACCCATGGAATACCTCGTTTGCATAATTTCGAAGGAATACAAATTATGAAGCCAATGGTTCAGCAGATGGCACGGATGATGTATGGGCCGGTCATCGGTGTGTGCATACTCCTGGTCGTTCTCACAATGGGTTGCGGTACCACGTCATCACCAGTGGGAGGTGATGACGGCGCCATTCCAGACGAAGTCGTAGTGGGATTGGGCGATGACGTTCCTTTCTTCAGCGCGACAAAATCATACGGGGGGGTCCAGTCGTACGTCAGGCCGAACATTTACGACGGCTTAGTCGGTCGGGACACGAATCTGAGGGTCATCCCGGCGATGGCAACGTCGTGGAAGGTCAGCCCCGACGGAAAATCTTACGAGTTCAAACTACGGAAGGGTGCCACTTACGTGAATGGCGACCCGTTCAGGGTGGAAGACATCGCCTTTCGGTTTGCCAAGGCCAAGGATCCTGTATTGAACACTGGGCAGCTCGCGATCGCACACTGGAAGCAAATTGAAGTTGTGGACGACGAGACGGTCCGGTATACACTGGACTGGCCGGACCCCGGTTTTTTGGGCAGCTTAGTCGGACACCTCATGGTTCCAAAGCAGTACTACGAGAGCATCGGCGGGGAAGAGGCCTTCGAGAAAGCACCCATCGGTACGGGCCCCTATAAGGTGGTGGACCGGAGAGTCAAAGAGGGATGGACCCTGGAACGGTACGAGGGCTATTGGGGCGAGAAGCCTCAGATCCGCAGGGCAGTGTTCAAAGTAATCCCAGAGCCCTCCACCCGGGCTGCGGCCTTGAAAGTAGGGGAGATCGACTTCTCCGCCAACTTTTCACCCTCCTACGCGAAGGACATTGAAAAGACAGGGGGCTTCAAGATCATCAAGAATCCCTCAGGTAACGTGGTCAACATTAGGATAAACAAGCATCGGAAGACCGACCCGAAGACCGGGGAACCCAATCCCTTCCTGGACAAACGGGTACGCCAGGCAATGGCGTATTCCATTGACCGGGACGCCATTATCGAAAAAATCCTCGACGGTATTGGGGAGAAGATCGCCATCCTCTTCCCCGAGGACTTTGGCTATGACCCCGAGTTGAAACCCTATCCCTACGACCCCGCCAAGGCTAAGAGACTGCTGGCAGACGCCGGCTACCCGAACGGTATCGACGCCACGTTCTTCGGCCTGCTGGGAGAGCGTGTGCCAGCCTCCAAGGAGGTAGGAGAGGCCGTGGCGCAATACCTCACCGCGGTAGGGATTCGCACCAAGGTCATCAATGAGGAATATACCGGTCACCTTGAACGCTCGGTGCGAGCTCGGTCCGAGGGAAAGCCACACGAGATGTATCCCATGACGTACGGATACACCTGGGTCGCGGGCGAGGGCAGCCCGTATCTAAAGTGGCTAGGTTTAATCTGTGAGCACATGAACACATGGTGGACCTGCGACCCGGAGTTCGACAGGATGCACGAGCAGCTCCGGCTTGAGGGCGATCCAGCGAAATCCGAAGCGATTGTGAAGGCCCTAGCGCGGAGGGCGCATGAGGAGCAGTACCTGCCCATACTGTACCGCAACGTAACAGTCTACGCCATGAAGGACCGCATTGAGTTCACGCCCGAAGTCCAGAGTACATACGTCGAACTGAGGAATATGCGGTGGAAATAGACAGACTAAGGTGAACCTGTCGGTTTTTCTGGTCGCAAAACGTTGGAGGTCGCTGGTCACGACTAGATTAGTCGCAGCCGGAGACCTGCTGAATAAGAGTTCTTCCTCTCACACGGGGCGCTGGCAATGCTCGCCGTATTGTGGAGGCGTTGTTACAAGCTATCATAGGGGTTGTCAGGATAATCAGTACCAGGACGCGTAGTCCGAGAGATATATACTATGGCGCTCTACATACTTAGCAGGATAATCCAAGGCGCGTTCGCCATCTGGGGAGTCACCGTCATCATCTTCATCGCGGTCCGAATTTCGGGTGACGCGGCGAGCTTGCTCATTCCCCAGGATGCTGATCCACAAGAAGCTGAAGTCGTGCGCCAGCTTTACGGACTGGATCAGCCCTACCACATGCAATACCTCAAGTTTCTCACCAACGCCGTGAAGGGGGATTTTGGCCGCTCTTACAGGTGGCACGACCCTGCCTTGAAGGTGGTCCTTGACCGCATACCGGCCACCTTGCAATTAGCAGGCGTTGCGGCTCTGATCGCATTGCTTGTAGCCCTCCCCATAGGAGTTTTGTCTGCCGTCTACCACGGCGGCTGGATCGATAATTTTGCCAAAGTGTTCACCTTGATGGGTCAGTCTATGCCCACTTTTTGGGTCGGCATCCTCGCTATTTTGCTCTTCTCGGTCCAGCTACGGCTACTTCCCACCAGTGGGCGAGGAGGCCTCGATCATTTGATTTTGCCTGCAGTAACCCTCGGGTGGGTTTCCATGGCCTCTTTGACGCGCCTCACCCGCTCAGCCATGTTGGATGTCATCGATAGCGATTATATTAAGATGGCTAGGATCAAAGGAGTGCCTGAGAAGTGGGTCATCTGGAAACACGCCCTCCGGAACGCCGCCATTCCGGTAGTAACGATTTTGGGCCTGCAGTGGTCAAATCTGATAGGTGGGGCGGTGGTTGTAGAAACGATCTTCGCGTGGCCGGGCGTGGGCAGAACCATCGTCGAGGCCCTGTCCAATCGAGATTATCCCGTTGTTCAGGCTGGCACCATCTTGATTGCTTTTGTACATGTAACCTTCAACCTCATTATTGATTTGTCATACGGCATACTGGACCCACGGGTTCGCTATACATAGATTACGGGCCCACCTGTCACAGGAGGCGTCTTGGGAATGAAAACTGATGTTACCCGGGCCATAACGAAACCAACCATTCTGAAATGGCGGCAGCCGATTGCCTGGCAACGCCTAGCCAAAGAAGCGCTGCGCTACCCCCTCGTGCCGCTGTTTATTCTGAGCGTGGTTGCCATTGCAGGCGTTTTTGCACCGTTGCTCGCGCCGCATGATCCCTCAGCCTTTGAGCTTCGCAGGTCAATGATGCCTCCTGCGTGGGACCCCAAAGGCTCGTCTGAGTTTCTTCTGGGCACCGATAAGCTGGGCCGAGACATCTTTAGCCGGATTATCTACGGCGCGCGCGTCTCCTTGACCATTGGCTTCCTGGGCGTGGGTTTTGCCGGAGTGGTCGGCACTACTCTTGGCCTAGTCTCTGGTTATTTTGGCGGCAAGACTGACGCCATCATAATGCGAATCGTCGACATTAAACAGTCGGTTCCGGGATTCTTGCTGGCGCTTGTCCTTGCCGCGGTCATCGGCCCCAGTTTGCAAACAATCATCATAGTTGTCATGCTGGCCTATTGGACGGGTTACGCACGCCTGATCCGCGGGGAAACCCTCAGCGTCAAACAACGAGACTACGTCGCCCTCGCGCGGGTGGCGGGCTGTAGTCCACCGCGCATCCTCTTCAAGCATATTCTGCCCAACATTGTCAACACAGCCGTGGTGCTGGCCACCCTCCAGTTGGGCTCTGTCATCATTTTCGAAGCCTCTCTGAGCTTCCTGGGGCTGGGAGTACAGCCACCCGCTTCAGCCTGGGGCTCAATGCTGGCCGACGGGCGGAGCTATATGACCAGCGCCTGGTGGCTCTCGGTATTCCCTGGCGTCGCCATCATGCTAACCGTGTTAGGCTGCAATCTTACCGGAGACTGGCTGCGCGACTTCCTGGATCCCAAACGGCGACAGGTGTAACAACATGGCAGAACCAGTAATAGACGTTCAAGATCTCCGCACCTACCTGTTCACCCGCCGCGGCGTGGTGAAAGCTGTGGACGGCATAAGCTTTACCATCGGTCAAGGCGAGATCGTCGGTTTGGTGGGTGAATCAGGGAGCGGCAAGACCATGACATCGCTGTCTCTCCTCCGTCTCACCCCACAGCCGGCGGGCAAGATTGTGGGAGGTCACGTCTACTTTGAAGGTGAGGACCTCCTGTCGCTCTCTGACGACCGCATGCGGGCGATACGCGGCAAGAAGATCGCCATGATCCTTCAGGACCCGCTTACTGCGCTGAACCCGGTCTACACCATTGGAAACCAGGTCGGTGAGCCCTTCGTGTTCCATCCAGCCGAGGACAACCAGGGCAACCACGTGAGCATACAAGAGAAGGTGGTGAACGTGTTGCGCCGTGTCGGTATCCCGGCTGCAGAGAGCCGCACCCGAGATTACCCGCACCAGTTCAGCGGCGGCATGCGGCAGCGCGTCTGCGCGGCAATCGGCATCGCATCTCGGCCACGCTTGCTCATAGCGGATGAGCCCACCACGGCGCTGGACGTTACCATCCAAGCCCAGTTTCTGCGGCTTTTGAGGCAGCTCCAGGAAGAGTTTGACCTCAGTATCCTCTATATTACCCATGACCTCGGCGTGGTGGCCCGTCTGTGCACGCGCGTCATCGTGATGTATGCGGGGAAAATAGTGGAGACAGGTGAGGTCAAACGCCTCTATGGACGGCCAGCCCATCCCTACACCCAAGGGCTGATGAACTCCGTGCCGCGCTTGGGGGTCAAACGGGACAGGCTATTTCAGATTCCCGGGCAGCCCCCCAACTTCTTGGATCTCCCAACAGGCTGTAGTTTCTGGCCGCGGTGCCCCAAGGCGCAGGACGTGTGCCGGGTAGAAGAGCCTCCGTTCGTTACCAACAGTCCCGGCGAGACGGCTCGCTGCTGGTTCCCTGACTTTGAGTCCGTCCCCGCTGCTACATTCGCGGGCGGTCGCTAGCATATGGCAAGAGTGAATTCCTCCGTGTTGGACCGAGCATCTACCGGTATGCCGCTTGTCCAAATGGACCAGGTGCAGAAGTATTTTCCTGTCAGCAGGGGGCTGGCCTTTTGGCGCCACCGTGGTGAGGTCAAGGCAGTGGACGACGTGTCCCTCACCATTGAACCCGGCGCCACCCTTGGCCTGGTAGGCGAATCTGGATGCGGCAAGACGACTATTGCAAAGTTGCTGCTGCTGCTTGAAACTCCCACCGCTGGCACCATTCGGTTTTACGGGAAGGACGGGCAGCGATTATCTGGGCCGGAATTGCGTGAATACCGCAAGACGGTTCAGGTGGTCTTCCAAGACCCATACAGCTCCCTCAACCCGAGGATGCGAGTCAAGGACTTGATCGCTGAGCCCTTGGTTGTGCATACACACATGTCGGGCAAAGAACTGAGCGCCAGGGTAAATGAAGTGCTGGATGTCGTGGGGCTTCGGGGTCAGTCAGCGGATCTTTATCCTCACGAGTTTAGTGGCGGACAGCGTCAGAGGATAGCCATTGCCCGCGCGCTTGCCCTGAACCCAAAGTTCCTGGTGCTAGACGAACCGGTCTCTGCCCTTGATGTGTCCATCCGTGCCCAGATTCTGAACCTGCTCATGGATATCCAGGAGGAGTACCAATTGGCCTACCTCTTGATCGCTCACGACCTGGCCATCGTCGAGCATGTCACTGCGCAGTGTGGCGTCATGTACCTGGGGAAATTGGTCGAGCTGTGCGAGAGCAAAGAGCTTTATCGCAATCCTCTTCATCCCTACACAAAGGCCCTCATTTCAGCGGTGCCAATCCCAGACCCTTCGGCCAACGTGGAGTCTGTACCCATCAGCGGTGAAATTCCCAGCCCGCTTAACCCCCCATCGGGATGTCGATTCCACACCCGCTGTCCCTTCGCAATGCCCCGATGTTCCACAGAGATACCTGTTCTCAAAGAGGTGGACCCCAACCATCAGGTGGCATGCCATCTTTTTGATTAGCATGTTTAGGCGGCATCAACCGCTGCGGTCTTTGACGCCGTGGTCTGCCCTGGCGGACGAGTCCTTAAGAGCATGGAAAGTAGCCGAGATGTGCGTAGCATCTCGGGGGAAGCAACGGAGGCTCGAATGTTGTACATCGTGGACCGCGCGCCACCAGGCGTTCTTGTCGCTGCCAGCTTAGATTTCAAAGCTGGACAGCAATTCCCCTGAGGTAACTGGCCCTGGCATGCCAGGATTGGACGCCGCCACTAAGAGCCACGGCGACATTACCCAGAGTTGCCAGGGGGCACCGATCTCCACCAATCAGATGTGGCGCAAGAACAGCAAATCTAGTAGTATCAATCATCAGCTAATCAAGGAGGATATCATGCCAACCTACGAGACAATTCTATATGAGAAGAAGGGGAAGATCGTATACGTCACTCTGAATCGTCCTCAGATTCTCAACGCATTGAACGACACTATGGCTGAAGAGTTGAACGATGCGTGGTTCGAGTTTGATGCTGACCCTGAGGCACATGTCGCGATTTTGAGCGGGTCCGGCCGCGCGTTTTGCTCCGGAGCGGACGTGAGGCAGCGGCAACTCCGACCCCGTGAAGAGCTTATTCGCCTGGGCGGTCCTGCAGGGCGGCGCGCCCAGGGAGGCGGGCTGGCCCACACCGTCAATTGGAAGCCCGTCATCTCTGCCGTGCACGGCTACGCCTTTGGCGCGGGTTATGGCATGGCAATGGGAGCTGACCTGGTGGTGGCCGCAGAGGGGACCCGCTTTCAATACACAGAAGTTCGCCGCGGTCTCGGTGGAGCGGGCGGCTGGGTTGGCACCTGGTTCATGACCGGTGACCGCTTTGCCAACGAGATTGCCATCACAGGGCGGGTTTTCACCGTGGAAGAATCCTATCAACACGGTCTGGTAAACCGCCTTGTGTCTCAGGATAAATTGATGTCCACCGCTGAGGAACTTGCGGAGGAGATCCTCAAGAACCCGCCTCTGTCCATCCGCTCCAGCGTCCGTATAGTGCGCTGGTTCAGAGAAGAGCTTGCCCGGCCCGCGCAACTGTACAGCCAGGGTCTCAAGCTGCACCTCTCCGACGATTTCCGCGAGGGTGCATCTGCCTTCATGGAGAAGCGGGAGCCGGTGTTCCAGGGCAGGTAGCTCACACAATCGACGTCAAGCGCAGAGAGCTAGGGGGCAGGCATAGGCGGATCACCGTTGGGGAAACTACGTCAACTCCCACGGAGGAAAACACCGCTCAGAAATGTGCTGAGCGTAAGACATTCCCGGGTGAAAGACGAAAGTCCCAGTGGTAGGTGGACAGCTTGCTTTCCGCGTGCGGACTGTTCAGAACAGCAGAGAATCAGGTATTGACCAGGAAAGGTATGCACACATGCTATGGCACCGAAAGATCGTGCTACTATCCATGCTGTCGCTGGCGACGGCCCTGTTCGTGGGCTGCGCAACGGCGCAACCTGCGGCGCCACCCGCGTCTGGCGGAGAAGAACAACCCCTATACGGCGGCATACTCATCAATCATCCGTCCAATGCGGACCCGCCTAGCTTCGATTCGCAGTTAGAAAACACCTACAACCTCAACCGCCCCATCGCGGCGACTCATAGCAGTCTGGTGCGCTTCTCGCCCACCGAAGTGAACATATTGGTGCCGGACTTAGCGGAAAAGTGGGACGCCAGCGCCGACGGTAAAACCATGACATTTACGCTGCGCAAGGGTGTGAAGTTCCACAGCGGCAATGAGTTCACCTCGGCGGACGTAAAGTTCAACATTGAGCGACTGAAAGGGCAGATAACCAACGGGCCGGGCGCGCTCCCGAGCCCTCCGCGTAAAGACCTCGTCCGAGCCGTTAACAAGGTGGAGACCCCCGATCCCTATACCGCGGTGTTCCGAATGGACTATCCCAGCGCGTCCCTCATGGGCTTTCTGGCCACCGTGTTTGCGCCCATGTATGACAAGAAGTGGCTTGAGGCTGGGAATGACCCTAAGAAGGAAATAAACGGCGCCGGACCCTTCAAGCTCAAGGAATACATCCGTGGCACCAGCTATGAGCTGGTGAAACATGAGAACTACTGGGAGCAAGGCCGGCCTTATCTGGATGGGGTCAAGACGTACATCATCCCCGACCTCGGCACCGTGGTGGCATCGATGCGTGCGGGCCAGATCATGTTCATGTCCTTGACTCAGGCACAGTATGAGGCGTTGCAGGCTCAGATCGAGGGCGGCGAGCTCAAGGGCAGGATGGACCTGGTGAAAGTCCCCTCCACAGGCGGCGGCACTTCGGTGTGGATCAATGTGACGAAGCCGCCCTTTAACGACCAGAAGGTTCGCACGGCCCTGACTCTGGCCGTCGACCGCAGGGAGGTGGCTAAGGTCCAGGGTGGGCCGGACTCCGTAGTCAAGGGGTGGATGCCCGCGGGCACCTTCTTCGCCCTGCCGACAGAGGACCTGGCCAAGATGCCGGGGTACGGTGCCGACAAGGCGGCAGAGCGGGCCGAGGCCAAGCGGCTCCTCGCGGAGGCCGGATACCCCAACGGCTTGGCGTTGAAGGGGATCAATCGCAACGAGCAAAGCTACATTGACAACGCGATCATATACTCCGATCAGTTCAGCAAGGTGGGAATCACCCTGGACACGAAGCTCATGATCATGGCCACTGCGTACGACCTCATGGAAAAGAAGGATTACGAGATCAGCTTCTCCAGCGGCGGTTCCGGCACCACCGAGGACCCCGATACGGTCTTCGGCCAGTTCCACGTCTGTGGTTCGCCCCGCAATTACATTGGCATGTGTGACCCGAAGGTGGAGGACCTCTTCACCAGGCAGTCCCAGGCCCTGGACCCACAGGTGCGCCAGAAGCTGTCGTGGGAGCTGGAGAAGCTGCTGCTGACTATGGTTGGTGGCTTACCCACCGCCGCCTCCACACCGGGGAAATGGGTCATTAATGCTCAGGTGCGTGGGTTCCAGCCCGGAGGAGACAACCAGTACCGCTTTGATCAGGTGTGGCTCGCCAAGTAGCGCGCATCATTCCTGCAATAGCTAGCTGCGGAACGAGAGAGTTGTCCGTGCGGAATGACTCTCTCGTCCCAACAAGCGGTCAGGCAACGATGGTTTGCTAAACAACTCGCAGAGCAGTTATTGTCTCATGTAATTGGCGAGTTCGGTGGCGAATAATCGCAGCAATGCGGAGAAGACCCTGAAGAACCCGCCACTTTCCATACGGGCCAGTGTCCGCATGGCGCGCTGGTGCAGAGAAGAGTTTGGCCGGGCCGCGCAACTACGCCAGCCCGGCCTCAAGCTCCACCTTTCCAGAGATTTTCGCGGGGGCGCTGCTCCCGCGCTCATGGAGAAACGGGAGCCGGTGTTCCAAGGGCGGTAACCGACGCCCCATCGTTCAATAGGAGCCAGCACAATGGTCCGAGATGCAGAAAGCATGCTCAACGGAATTCGGGTCATTGAATACGCAGATTTCGTTTCAGGCCCGTACACAGGTAGACAGCTCGCTGAGTTGGGCGCTGATGTAATAAAGGTAGAGCCGCCCAGCGTGGGAGACTCCGCGCGGCGCACCGGCCCGTTTGCGCACGATATCCCAGCACTGGACAACAGCCTCCTGTTTAACTACCACAACGGAAACAAGCGGGGCATTACCCTCGATGTTGGTTGCGCAACGGGCAGGGAGTTATTGCTCAGGCTGCTGGAGAGCGCAGAAGTGTTCATCTATGGCGGCCCTGCGCCGCAAATCGATGAGTTTGGTCTGGGTTATGAGCAGCTCAAGGCAGTCAACCCCCGCCTCATCGCAACATATGTCACTCCCTTTGGCCTGACGGGCCCTTACCGGAATTACAAGAGCAATGAGGTCATATCCGCTCACCTTTCAAGCCTGGCCTTTGATACACCGGGTGGCGTAACCGATCCTGACAAGCAGCCTATAAAGCTTGGCGGTCGTCACGGGCTCATGATTGCAGGACTTCACGGCGCAATGGCCACCATGCACGCGCTCTTCGCCCGGGAGTCTGACGGTCTGGGACAAGAGGTCGATGTTTCCGAACTGGAGCCCGTCGCATCCTTCCAATTTGGCAGCATCACTCGGTTCGCATTTACCAAGGAGACCAATCAGCGGGGAGGGGGTCAAGCCGGCACCATGTACCCAGCACTGGACGGAACGGTGTCCATCAACCCCATGCAAGACCACATGTGGCAGGCCATGCTCCAGCTCATGGGAAACCCCGCTTGGGGCAGCGATCCCAAGTTCGCCACCCGCGCGCAACGCACCGCCAACCGGGATGAAATGCACGAGAAGGTGGCTGAGTGGACGCTCGGATACCGGAAAGAGGAAATCTACCTGAAGATGCAGGGGGCACGCGTCCCAGCATTCCCCACCAACACCATCCCAGATGTTCTGGCATCTCCGCACATGCAGGCCCGTGAGTTCTTTGAGCCGATTCCGTTGCCCTCAGGCGAGCAGGCTCTTGCCACCGGCCCGCGCTACAAATTCACACAAGGCTTTCCCGGCATCACGCGGCCCGCTCCGAAACTCGGAGAGCATACCGTGCAGGTGCTCAGAGACGAGTTGGGGCTCACCTCAGATGAGCTGGTTGCCCTTTTTGAAGTCGGTGTCATCTAAGGAGGCAAAGATGGGAATGGGCAGGTTACCTTTAGAAGGCGTCACGATTGCAGACTTTAGCTGGGTGCTGGCTGGGCCCAGAGCCACAGAGTTCCTCGGCGCAATGGGCGCCCGCATCATCAAGATCGAGGGCCCGTACCGTCCCGACCAGTTCCGCGGCTCACCTGGTGGCGTGCCCGTGCCTGACTCTGACCCTGAGAAGTACAGCACCACCTTCTGGAGCCTCAATTACAGCAAACAGGGCTGCACCGTGGACATCACCCAGCCGAAGGGAAGAGAGCTGGCACTGGAAATCGTCAAGCATAGCGATGTCGTCATCGAGAACTACGCCTACGGTGTCATGGAGAAGGCGCGGCTGACCTATGAAGACCTCTGCCTGGTCAAACCGGATATCATCATGGTCTCCGGCTCTGCGGTGGGAAAGACCGGCCCCAGCAAGCACCATGTCACCTATGGCGCGCTCTTGCACGCCTTTTCAGGCGTCAATTCCGTCACGGGTTACGAGGGTGAGGAAGCCGGCATCATCGGCGGCACCTACACCGACCCTCTGACCGGCGCAACGCTGGTGCTGGCCGTCCTGGCAGCGCTCTGGTACAAAAAGCGGACCGGGAAGGGACAGTTTGTGGACTGCTCCATGGGAGAAACCACCATGAACCAGATACCAGAGCTGTTCATGGATTACACGGTCAACGGCCGCGTGACGGAGCCTCACGGCAACCAGGACCGGCACGGCGCCCCTCATGACAGTTATCCTTGCCGCGACGCCGGCACCTGGATCGCCATCACGGTGCGCACCCAACAGGAATGGCAAGACCTGTGTGCTGTGTTGGGAGAACCTGAGTGGACCGCTGACCCGCGGTTTGCAGACCAGTATCGACGATGGAAAAACAGACACGCGCTCGATAGCTTTGTCGCAGGGTGGGCCAGAACGCAGAACGCCACTGAAGCGATGCATCTCCTGCAGCGCGCCGGCGTGCCCGCCGCGGTCTGTCACAACAATCAGGGCGTGGTTGAGGACCCTCATCTCAACGCCAGAGGATTTCTGGTTGAGATGGAGCACCAGATCACGGGCCGCAAGCCGGTGGTGCGGTTGCCGTGGCTTCTGAACCCCGGTCCCAACGGAAATTACTTCCCCGCGCCGCTTCTTGGCGAGCACAATGACCTGGTGTTTCGGGAACTCCTGGGCCTCTCTGACCCTGAGCTGGACGATCTGCGGGCAAACAGAGTAATCCTTTAACGACTGCGATCGTCCTGCGTCCGATACTGCGCTCCGTCATAACGCCACTCAGAGAGCGCGGCATTCGCGGACGCCCCCTCACCCACCCTTGCTCCTCTTTAATGCTGGAGTGCCTATATGAGCCACCACTTGGCAGCATGGGTTTGGGACACGCTCGTGCTGATATACTGTCTGCGGAGTTTCCTTCCCGCGGCGAAGCAGAGCCGATTCAGGTAAGGCGGCAACCATCCAAAGGAGAGGTGATATGGCAATCAGACTCGTCGTTACTATCACGGCGGCAGCAGGAAGAGGCTCCGAGCTGGCGCAGGCTTATGGGGCTCGCTGCGCTGAGGTAATATTGGAACCTGGCTGCGAGCAGTTCGAGGTTTTCCAGAGCGCCGTCAACCCCGATAGGCTTGTGCTGCTGGAGCGCTGGGCTGACCAGTCAGCTCTCGACGTCCATGCGCAGGTGAACGCAACTCGCGCTCCACTTTCGCCGGACCTGCGGCCCGCGGGCGGCGGCGAGCGCGAGGACTACGCATACAATCGGACTCGCTAGGTTGCTAGGCGAGCGTTGCTGCCAGAGGTTCGCGCCAACAGCGTGAGAACGCAAGAACGGGGTAGCGGTTCAGTTTGAATCAGTCTCGTTCGGAATCAGTTGCCTAAGAGATGCTTGACGACATACCTTGTTGGCGGCCCCTGCGACTAAAGCAAGCGTTACATGTACAGAGAGAGTCCCTAGTCAAATGAGCAAGTCCATGCAGCACGCTGCCTTCTTGGTCGATCTTGCCAGCTATTTTGTCAAAGTCTCTTGTCAACCCGCGCTCATATCTACCGTATGTCGCATTCGCGCAGAAGTCGGCATACTGTAACATCCGAGAATCGCGAGCTGGTGCAAAGAAGGGAATATCCGTAACGTTATGCAATAATCCCCAACGCGTACCCTCTTTCTTAAGGCGCTGCGCTAATAAGCCAAGAGTTTTCTCGTAGGTAGATTCAGCTAGGACAATGAGACCACGTTGTTCTTCTTTATCCTCGGCGGCGGCGATTCGATTGACTCGACTCATAAACATATCGAATCTACTAACAAGATCTTCAAAGGCATGTTGATAGGGATCGATTCCCCGTGCTTCAGCAAGATGTTTTTCGATGACGCAGCCGAATACCACACCCCTTCGCATTCGAATAACATCATATATGTCATTCTTTAAGGCCTGTCTCTGGGCAGAATTTAGGCGATCCCAGGGCGGGTCAACTCGATTTCCATCTCTAGTGTGTAAGACCGTTGCGTGAAAATGAACGGTCGCTGTCTCCTCTGGGAAATACTTGATCTGTAATTGATCGGCATCTTGGCTGAACCAATGAATCTCTCGCTCAAAAACAGCGAGTCCAGCTAACACAAAGTTGCTGGACTCGCTAGTGATACCTGATTCGTCGAGGTAAAGTATGTACATCCACTACCAGTATTTTACCGTATAAAGCGGTCGGCGGGAGCTGTTACACTCCACTCAGGCACAGCTAGCTGCCTTTACCTACCAAAGGTAACGTACCAGATGATGCTTTACGTGTCAAGCATTTTTGCGTACACCCGGTAGACAACCTGGTAGAGGCTCATCTGAACCATTACCAAGAATGGCCGGCCTTGCAGCCGGAGCGATGAAGTCACGATGCGCAATCTAGCCGACGTGAGTGTCCTGGAGGGTTCCACAGAGCATCGCTAAGTTGCCCTCGATGTTCGACTCCGCGCCCGAGTTCCGGCTGACGCGCCCCTCGTCAATGCCGTCGTAGATGAGGCCGCTCCCTTGGTCGTACACCGGGCTGCCGGCTGAGTTTCGCCCCAGGAACCAGGCACGCGCCTGTCCCGCAGCACGGGCGAAGCGCGGGTCTTCTGTCGACCGCGCGACCGCTGCGAGGCCGGACACGATGCAACTCACCTCGAACGGCAGCACGCAGGGCGCCGTGCTGCACCAGTCCGCGGCGGGAACCAGCAGGGCCTCAGCGCTGGCCCTTGCGCTCTCCACGAACTCGGGGCGGCCGAGCGCCCGGCCCGTCTCTGCCAACGCGGTCTCCTGCAGGTGGCCCCAAAGATGTATTGGCTGCACGCCAGTGGCATTCAGCAGGCTGTTCCCGCTGCGCTCCCTGGCGATCTCCACGGCCCAGGCATCTGCCTGTTTAGCCAACGAACCATCTCCGGTGGCCTCCCAATGGTGAAGCGCCGCCAGCACGCAGACTGCGCGCACATCAAGATAGGGCATGGCGCCGCAGACCCATGGGAGCCCTCGGGTGAAGCGCTCATGCCATTCAGCGCCGCCAAAGGTCGAGCTGCCCCACGCCAGCGCGTGCAGCGCGCGCGCCTGCCACTGCGGACCGCCCGGGTAGGAGGTGCTGCCGGTTAAGTTCTTGCGGCCTTTCCAGTCAAGGATAAAATTGGCAAATCGGCCGTCCTCGTCCTGCATGTAGGCCAGGAACCGCAGCAGACCATGCGCCGCGGTCAATGCGCTGGAGACGCCATAGCGCTGCCACAATCGGCAGTAGAGCACCACGGCGCGCGCCGCATCATCCACACAGGCCACGCCTTCAAAGCCCCGTTCTTGGGCCGGCCGTAGGAGGAGAGAGGGGCTACCCTTCGCGGCGCTTTCCGCCTCTGCGTACACGGCGATGGCATACGCCGCGGGACCGGCCAGCGGCACCGCACGCGTGAGTCGTTGGAGCTGGCGCGTGAGGATAGGCGTTTACGTAGCGCTCAACACAGGGACCATCTGCGGTGCAGGTGAGGCCACTGTGCGTGGCTCCACGGCGGACCGCAGAACCGACAGCATGCGCTCACCCACCCGTGGCCAGGCGGCCTCACATCCATAAGCGTACGCGTTGCGCTCAAGTGTCTCTTTCAAAACAGAGTCGCCAAGAATCCGCAGTGTTGCGTCAGCGAGCTGTGTCTCGCTGCGGAAATCCACCAGGATCCCGCGCTCGCCCGCAAGCGCCTCGGTGGCGTGCGCATACGAAGTCGAGACGATGGCCTTCCCCGCCCCCAGCGCATATGCCAGGGTGCCGCTGGTGATCTGGTTGGGGTCCAGGTATGGCGTGACGTACACGTCGCTGGCAAGGAGATAGTCGACGATCTGTCGCTGCGTCAGATACTCATCCACGAAGGCGACATGCTGCTCCAGTCCCTGCTCCTGCACCAGTTGCCACAAACGTTTCCGATATGCTTCGCCTTCATGCCGGATCAGCTCAGGATGGGTCTTGCCCACGATGAGATACAGGGCGTCCGGGTGCTCTTGGCGCACCTCCCTCATGGCCCCGATCATATACTCCAGCCCCTTGCGGGGGTCCACCAGGCCAAACGTGGTGATAATCGTCCGGGCAGTCAGATCGAGCTGTTTCTTCATCCTCGTGCGTCCGTGGGGTTCCACGGGAGGCGCACCGTGGGGAATCACACAGACCTTATGCGGGGCAATGGCGTACTCCTCCAGGAGAAGCGCTCGCGCCCGTTCGGACATTACCACTACCTGACTGCTACGATGTCCGATCCGCTGAATGGACGAGCGTATTGACGAGGTCGGGTCGGGCAGCACCGAGTGCAGGGTGGTGACCAGTGGCTTTCGGAGTGCGTCAAGAAACGGCGGCAGGTGATCATCGAACGGGTCCCCCCAGATGCCGTAGAGCCCAAACTCGTGCTGCAGGCACACCACGTCCACAGGAGCGGCGTTCAGGTGATGAGCGGCCTCCCGATAGCTCTCGGGGTCGCCCTGGCGGATGCGCCAGCGTACCTCCGGCCCGTACGGATGAATGGACATCGTTTCATTGATTGCGGCCCAGTGGATGGTCAGTGTAGCATCCGCTGCCTTGAGCGCCTGCTCCAGATCCTTGGCAAAGGTGGCGATCCCGCATTGCCGCGGCGGGCAGGTAGCGACGAAGGCTACCAATAGCGGACCGGGCGCTGAGTGAGAGGGACTGACCAAGGAATCGTTCATGGCGTTTGGTCGAAGGCGCAAATCAGAACAAATAACCTTTCTCATGCCAACTCGGCGTGTGATGGTAGTATAGCATGGCGCGCTCTGCGCAGACAAATAGGTACGCACGCCTTGATGGGGTCACCGCCGCCCAAGAAGCCCATGGCCCGAGGCTAGAGTTGGACGAACCGCGCATAGAGGCGGCTCAACTCCTCCCTGGGAGCCTCCCAGAACCGCGACGGATCGGAGTCGATCCACTCGATGCCTCGCCCTGGCGGTGGTGTGGCATCCTCGGCCAACTGGCGCGGGAGATTTCGCCACGCGTCCAAGGCTGGCTTGGCCGAGCGGTCCCAGCGGAACAAGCCGAAGAAGCGTTCATGCTTACTCTCTGCCAGCGGCGGCTTTCGCCAAAGCGGTTCGGCATAGTCAAAGGCGCACCACGCGAAGGCCCCGGCGAACCCTTCTCGGACGAGTTCCTGCAGGGCCTCCCGGTAGAAGGCCGCGCCCTCAGCGTCATCAAAGAGCACCTCTGTGGTTGAGCCACCTGTGGTTCGGGTCGGCAGTCCAAACTCCTGGAACAATACCTCCTTACCACCCCCCAACCACCGGGTTACCAGCCCCAAGAAAGGGAGGACCTTAGCATCAAGGGGGTGGCGGGCCCAGCGGGCGTAGAAGGGATAGCCGTGCATTGACAGGTAGTCGCAGACCTCCCCGGCTTCATGGGGACCGAGCTGGCGGTCCTCCTCCAGGTCCTCCATGTGGAGTCCTATAGTAACAGGGTGGTGCGACCCGCCCAGGCGAAGCGCGGTGACCATTCGCTCTAGCCAGCGTCGGCCTTGGTCGCGGTTCTGGGGCGTGACGAGGTTGGAATGTTCGTTGCCCAGGTCCCACGACCATAGAGCGGGGTGAGCCGCCAGGACCCGGGCCACCTCCCGGGCCAGGAACTCCTGGGCCCGCACT